>Ga0213922_1000569_pt1 | contig 16687 bp, 19 predicted proteins | sample McNCre2917MG_FD_165060 | JGI IMG/M metagenome (GOLD analysis project Ga0213922, IMG submission 165060) | Freshwater microbial communities from McNutts Creek, Athens, Georgia, United States - 29-17 MG | ecosystem: Environmental > Aquatic > Freshwater > Creek | place: USA: Georgia | collected... | reverse complement strand
CTTTTTCGCAGCCCTCTGCGATTCAAACCTTTTGTGGTTAGGCTTGAAATGAATGGAGTGTGACTGATGCCGATGCCGATGAAGTCGCTTGAGGAAAAGCGGATTACGGGGAATCCTGGTCAGCGTAAGTTGCCTGCTTTGGCTGATACTTATGCGTTGCCGGCTGGGTATGTTGAACCGCATCGCCCGTTGGGTGTTGCTGGTCGTTTGTTTTGGGACAGGATTTTTAATGCTGGTGGTTTGTGGATTAGCCCACAGACTGATGTTGAGTTGTTGTTGATTACTTGTAAGCAGATGGATCGGGTGATGGTTTTGGAAGCTGCGTTTGAGGCTGACCCGTCTGACTTTCACATCAGCCGTCAGTTGCTTGACACCGAAGCCGCTATCTTGAAAAACCTTGACGCGCTGGGTATGACGGTTGCCAGCCGGACACGTTTGGGTTTGGCTGAAATCAAGCGTCAGTCGAAGCTTGAAGAACTGATTGCTAAACGTGACAAGCGTTGAGTCTTGGCCGCCTCGCTGGTTGACACCTGTTTCGGCTGAACAGATTGCCAGGGGCGATGGTGATGTGGCTATTGAGTTTGCGGAAACCTTTGGGTCGATTGGTAAGGATGGTATTGCTGGTCGGGTTGGTGACGCCTTGCGTCTTAGACCGTGGCAGCAAGAACTTATCAAACGTGTTTATGCACGTGACGAGGATGGTGGGCTATCGTTTCGCACGGCCCTGATTGGTATGCCCCGTAAGAATGGCAAGTCGGCGTTGTCGTCGGCAGCTTTGGCTTTGTATTCGCTACTGGCTGAGGGTGTTGAGGGTGGCGAAGTGTATTCGATTGCTGCTGAAAAAGAACAGGCACGCATCGTGTTTGCTGAGGCGAAGCGTATGTGTGAAACAACCGAACTGTCTGAGATGGTGACGTTGTATCGTGACGCAATCTTTGTGCCATCCACTAAGTCGGTTTACCGTGTGCTGTCGGCTGAGGCGTATTCAAAGGAAGGCTACAACCCTCACCGTGTGATTGCTGACGAGTTGCACGCCCACAAAGACCGCAGCTTGTTTGACGTTATGTCGTTGGCTATGGGAAACCGTGGCAAGTTGGGGCAACTTATCGCCATCACTACTGCCGGTCAAAAGTCCGATATGACGGGGCAGGATTCGATTGCTTACACGTTGTATCAGTATGGGCAGAAGGTGGCTCGTGGTGAGGTTGATGATCCGTCGTTTTTTATGGCGTGGTGGGAAGCGCACGCTGACGCAGATTATAAAGACCCTGCTTCGTGGCGGGCCGCTAACCCTGGCTTTGACGACCTGGTTGCTGAGGATGATTTTGTTTCAGCGTCGAGGCGCACACCAGAGGCAGAGTTTAGAACTAAGCGTTTGAATCAATGGGTGTCGGGTGCGCAAGCTTGGTTGCCGCAGGGTGCTTGGGATTCGTTGGCTGCCGACTTTGAGTGGCCTGCTGATCAAGATTATGTGCTTGGGTTTGATGGTTCGTATTCGGGTGACTCGACAGCGATTGTGGCTGTGACGGTGCCAAAAGACGACGAGTTGCCAAAGGTGAAACTTGTGGCAACGTGGGAGAAGAACTTTGACCGTGACGGTGACGATTGGCGTGTGCCTATCGCTGAGGTTGAGGCAACGATTATTGATTGGTGCCAACGTTATCCGCAGGTTCGTGAGATTGCTTGTGACCCGTTTAGGTGGGCACGCACGATGGAAGCTTTGATTGAACACGGGCTACCCATTGTCGAATACAACACCGGCTATTTGAAGTTGATGATTCCGGCAACCGCAAAAGTGTTCGATGCTGTCGTTGAGAAACAGTTGGTGCACGATGGCAACCCTGCCCTGGCACGACACTTAGACAACTGTGTGTTGAAGATTGATGCGCGTGGCCCGAGAGTCACGAAAGATAAAGACGGATCGAAACGCAAGATTGACAACGCTATTGCTTTCGTCATTGCCTTTGATAGAGCGACGAACGCTAAACTTACAGCAGAGCAACTTTTGCCTGAGTTTTTTAGTTTCTGATTGGTGGCATCTTGATTGCAACGATTTTTCAGGCTGTTGGCGTGGCTGTTATTTCTGTCGGGCTTGGCCTGTTTTTTCTACCTGCTGGCGTTGTCGCTGCCGGTGTGGGTTGTTTGCTTTTTGGTTTGGCTTTAGAGCGAGGTAAATAGTGCTGAATCGTTTGGGTTCTCAGGGTGGCGAAGAACGCGCCATTTCGTTTCAGTCTATTTGGGGTGCTGGCGATTCTTTAGCTTGGGCTAATCAGGCTGGCACGAACATCACAGCTGATTCGTCGCTGAAGATTGGTGCTGTTTGGGCTGCGGTCAAACTGATTTCGGATTCGATTTCAACCCTGCCTGTGGATTGCTTTTACCGTTTCAACGGTGAGCGTGTGCCGTTGCGCCCGAAGCCGACGTGGATTGACAAGCCTGACATTGATAACACTCGCGAAACCCATTACGGGCAGGTTATTGTTTCGTTGATGTTGTGGGGCAACGCTTACGTTCGCATTTTCCGTGACCCTAATGATGTGTCGCAGATTGTGAACCTTGTGCCACTTGATCCGACCACGGTGCAGGTGAAACGTGATCACGTCACGGGCCGTAAAGTGTTCACTTATTTGGGCGAAGACCGCACGCTAACTAGCGATGACGTGTTGCACATTGTTGACTTGCCTATGCCTGGCAAACTTGATGGTGTTTCGCGTGTGGACAAGTTGGGCGATATGCTCGGTGTCGCTGACGCTTTGCAGTCGTTTGCTGCACGCTATTTCGGTCAGGGTTCAACGATGGCTGGTGTCATTGAGTTTCCTGGCCCGTTGAATCGTGAACAGGCTAAGGCTTTGGCTGAGGGCTTTGATGCCCGTCACCGTGGTTTCCGCAACTCGGGCAAGACCGGCATTTTGTCGGGTGGGGCTAAGTTTGTGCCAACCAGCGCGAACAATGATCAGTCGCAGTTTATTGCGTCGCGTCAGTTTGCTGTTGAGGAAGTTGCTCGCACATTTCAGATTCCACCGCACATGCTGGGTGTCCCAAATACTACGTCTTATGCGTCGGTTGAAGCTCAGATGATTAACTTTGTGACGAACACTTTGCGACCTGTAATTGAAAAGATTGAGGGTGCTTATTCGTCGCTGTTGGCTAACAAGGGTTATCTGAAGTTTAACGTTGAGGGCTTGCTGCGTGGCGACGTTCAATCTCGTTTCAGCGCGTATTCGATTGCACGTCAGGGTGGTTGGATGTCTATCAATGACGTTTTGAAGCTCGAAGACCAGCCAAAGGTTGAGGGTGGCGACACTTACTCGGTGCCGTTGGCTAACGTTGATGTCAAGGCCGCTAACCTTGCCGAAACTAACGAACGTGTTTCTATGGCTGACAAGCTTATTCAGATTGGTTTCGCACCCGAGGATGTTCTCAAGGCACTTGGTTTGCCTGCTATCAAGCACACGGGAGTCCCGTCAACGAAGTTGCAACAGGTTCAAAACATTGACCCTGCTGACCCTGGTGCGGTTTATTGATTCGCACAGGGCAACTAACGGTCAATAGCACGCCGATTCCAATCGATGGTGTGAGCGTTGATCCAACCCGTATTCACATTCACAACAACGACAACACAACGAACCTTGTGTTGGGTGGGTCGGATGTGACTTTGACTACTGGTTTGATGATTCCAAAGTTGGAATCGATGGAGTTGACTTTGAATCCTGGCGAACAAATCTGGGTTATGTCTAGCAGCGGCAGCATTCAAATCAGTTGGTTGGTGCAGTCTTACTGATGCCTTACTACATTTCGGATAAGCAACCTGATTGCAACGGTTGGGCAACCATCAAGGTTGTTGCCGGCAAGGCTGAAACGGTTGCGTGTCACGGGTCGAACAAGCAAGCTGCGATTGACAATATGGTGGCTGTGTCGATGGCTGAAGGTCGTAAACCGTTGGGTGAGTATTTTGGTGGTGTCAGGGCTGTGAACTCGCCGGCACTTATTTGCGACATTGACGACACGTTGATTCATAACGGCAAACTGATTGACGCGGTTTGGCAGTTTGTGCATTCACAGCAAAAAGCGATTTTGTTGGTGACGGGTCGTATGGAAGCGGATCGCGCCGAAACCGTTGCACAACTAAACCACTTGGGCGTTGACTATGACGACTTGTTTATGAATGACCTTGACCCGTCTAAGACGCACGAGTTTAAACGGGCGCAAGGCGAAAAGTTGGCTGCTGTTTACGACATCATTATGGCGATTGATAACGACCCTGAAGCTCGTGCCATCTATGCCGAACTTGGTATGCCTGTTGTTGACCCTGCCCATCTGCCAACTGCTCAGGGTGCTAGGGCTAAACTTAAATCTGATAATCCGAAAGGAAACCGTATGGCTAAGAATGAGAAACGCCAGAACGATTTGGCGACTGCCGCACCGGAACCTACCAAGATTGATTTGGCTAACCAGTTGGCTGACCTGTTGGGTGACACGGTTAACTTCAAGTTTCTTGCACACGGTTTTCATTGGAACGTGCGTGGCCCAATGTTCAGTCAGTTTCACGAGTTTTTCGGTGAGATTTATGAAGACGCTGATGGTGCCATTGATCCGATTGCTGAGAACATTCGCAAGCTGAACTTTGATGCACCGTTTCAGTTGTCGCAGTTTATGGAGTCCCTGCCTGAGTTTGAAGCCCCGTCGGGCAGCGACCCTATCGTTATGGCCCGCAATCTTTACCAGGCGAACGAAGATGTCATTGAGTCGATTGTGCGTGCTATCGAAATGGCTGACTGCCTGAACGAGCAAGGCATTTTGAACTTTTTGGCTGACCGTCAGGACAAGCACGGCAAGTGGCAATGGCAGTTGCGTGCCACCGTTGGCGACCAGTTTGCTAACGCTTATCAGACCGATGTGGCAACCATTGAAGAACAGCCTGACGACACCGAAGATCAGACGATGCCGCAAGAGCCTAAAGACCAGTCGCAGGTTATTGGCGACCCGTATTCGGCTGAGAATCAGGGTGTGCAATACAACAGCAAGTGGGGTAAAGCTGCGGCTTTGATTACTCGCCGTTTGCAGGGTGTGCAAGAGTTTGATTTGGGTGAGCGTGGTGCTGCGAAGCAGATTGAAACCCGTGTGCACGACATTGATTTTGAGATGCGTGAAGATGCTGGTTCAAATGGTATGTCGTTTACTGGGTATGCGGCTGTGTTCGACTCGCCATCTGAGCCTATTGGCCCGACTGGTTTCATTGAGCAAATCAAACCTGGTGCGTTCAAGCGTTCCTTACAAGCACGCAATGACATCAAGTTGTTGTTCAATCACGACACAGGTCAGGTTCTTGGTTCGACTCGTGCCGGAACTTTGCAGCTGCGTGAAGACGGTGTCGGCCTGTTGGCGACAGCGACTTTTCCTGACACTCAGTTGGGTCGTGACACCGCTACTCTGATTCGTCGTGGTGACATTGGCAAGATGTCTTTTGGTTTTCGCGTGCCTGCTGGTGGCGATTCGTGGAACGCTGACGGTTCGCAACGTTCGTTGAATCAAGTAAATTTGCACGAAATTTCAATAGTTTCGTTTCCTGCATATCAGTCCACTACGGTGCAGATGCGTTCGGTTGATGCGTCGGTGCTTGAGGCTGGTCTAAGCAAGCTTGAGTCTGCTGAGTCGCTTGACGCTGATCAGGCTAACGTGTTGCGTGAAGTGATTGCGAAACTTGAACAGCCTACTGAGCAGGTGCAGTCTGCCCCAATGTCGAACGCTAAGGCGAAACTTGCTTTGTTGGGTCGCAACTAATGGATCGCACAGAGGTGCTTGCAATCATTCTGGCAACTACTGGTTGGCCTGCTTCGGGTGAACTGGCTGAGTGGGCTGAACGAATCGCTGACGCTATTTGTGGCGTGTCGGTTGACGGCCCGTTAGAAACCCGATAGATTCATAACGCAATACGTTGTTTCATCCCTTGTTGGCCCCGGCACTTTCCCCCAAAGTGTCGGGGTTTTGGGCTTGGTAATGGTTTCGATTAGCCGTTAAAACCGCAAGCGGATCGGCTAAGACCAGGGTTCGATTCCCTGCAAGTCCACCATTCTTAGGCGTGTATGTATGTTGTCCCTAAACTTTTATGTATAGGTTCAGCGTTTACGCGGCCTAAGTCATTCTGAGTTGGCTCGGTGACGCACAAACCTAACCCCTACCTGTAAAGGAATAAGAATGTCAGACATTCTAAAGTCGCAGGTTGAGGCACGTCAGAAGCTGTGGCACGAAGCCAAAGCTATTGTTGACGGTGCTGAAGCCGAAAAGCGCGAAATGAACGCACAGGAAACTGAGCGTTTTGAGAAGCTAACCGCTGAGATTGACCAGCGCAAGGCGTTCATCGACGAGTATCAGACCATTGCCGAGCGTGAGGCTCGCGCTGCACAGGCCGCTGAAGGCTTTACTGTTGCATCGCCTGCATCGAGCGACGACAACGCAACCCTGCGTCGTCTAGCAAAGGGCGAGATTCGTTCGTTCGAGTTTGGTGCTGAGAAGCGTGCCGGACTTACCCCATCCACTTCGGGTGCCCCAGTCCCAACCTCGTTCTATGACCAGGTTGTTATGAAGGCAAGCACCGTTGGCCCAATGCTCACCACCTCGAAGATTCTCAACACCACTTCGGGTGAGATCATTCAGGTGCCTTCGGTTTCCGGTTACTCGACTGGAACCATCACCGCTGCTGGTTCGGCATTCAGCGAGTCTGACCCAACCTTCAACAGCTTCGTAAACCTTGCAGCTTGGAAGTATGGCTACATTGTTTCGGTTGCTCGCGAGCTTGTTGAAGACACTGGTGTTGACCTGCTCGGCTTCATCGCTGACCAGACTGGTATTGGCCTGGGCAAGTCGGTTAACGCTGCACTTACCACTGGAACCGGCACCACTCAGCCACAGGGTATCGTCACTGCTGCTTCGTCGGCTGTTCTCGGCGGCACTGGTGTTTCGGGTGCTTTCACCGCAACCGACCTGATCAACCTTGTCTACTCGCTGGACACTGTTGCTCGTCGTCAGCCAGGTGCAGGTTTCCAGATGAACAAGACCAGCATCGCTGCTGTTCGCTCGCTCAAGGACAACTACGGTCGTTTCATCTTCGACCCTGCCCTAAGTGCCGACAAGCTCGACCTGCTGCTTGGTTACCCAATCTACGAAAACCCTGACATGGCTTCGCCAGCAACTGGTGCCAAGTCGGTTATCTTCGGTGACTTGGGCAGTTACTTTGTTCGCACCGTTGGCGGCATCAAGCTTGACCGTTCTGACGACTACGCTTTCGCAAACGACCAGGTCGTTTTCCGCGCAAGCATCCGTCTTGACGGCGCACTGCCACAGGCTTCGCACGTTCAGTATTTCAAGGGCGCTGCAAGCTAATCCTTTCAGGATTGAGAAACCCCGGACTTCGGTTCGGGGTTTTTCATTTGTAACGAAAAAATAAAGTTTTCTAAAATGCTTCACAAAATGAATGTTTTATGTTTTGATTGTTTTACGGCAAGAAAGCCGCAGAAAGATAGGGAAAAATGACTACTTACGAAGAAAACTTGATCAAAGTTTACGAACTTACTTTGACTGCTTGGAATGAAGCAGAACTTGCTGGAGATTACGATGTTGCCAGCGATTTATTTATCCGCATTGGCCGTTTGCGCAATTCGCTTGGAATGCGTTAAAGGTTTCCCCAATACCCCCTATCGTTGGGGAAAAGATTAGCCCCTGCCAAGTGCAGGGGTTTTCTTTTTAAGAAAGTTTTGTCAAATGCTTCACAAACAAAGTATTTTGTGTTTTACTTTTCTTGCGTCAGACAGCGCAGAAAGATAGGGAAAAATGTCAGCAATGAAACGGCTACACGAAGAATACGGCAGCATCGTTTATCAAGCAGATGTTGAAAACACCATTGAACGCTCAGTCTTGTTTGCTAAACAAGCGGAACTTATACAGCGTTATGGATCACAGATTCAAGGAATGCTTGACGACATTTATGACGATGTGACCGATTTTCCTGAAAACTGGGAATGTTATTCGATTGGTGGCGAACGCCGTCAATGGGCCGCTATTTTTATTCGCTATGTCAAGGCAATGCGTGATTATGCCAATAATGATTCAACTCGCCTGGTCAAGTTGTATAAGCAATTTCCGGTTTTGAATGACACCGACTTGGCATCTATGGTTGCGGATTATGTAGCTATTGAATCGGGCAATAATCCTTTGATTCTTAAGAATCGACAGATTATCGAACACTTGTCAAACATTCACACAATCATCAAGCATGATCAGGCGTTGAGTGACGATGCAAAAGTTTGTGAGATTTCAAAAATCAACTATCAGTTTGGTGATTTATTGGCGCGATTCTTTTTCGATTCGTTTATGGATAAGTTGCCAGTTGCATCGGTGGCCGCATAGGTTTCCTCAATACCCCTATCGTTGGGGAAAAGATTAGCCCTCACCAAGTGTGGGGGTTTTTCTTTTGACCAACTTTCGGGCTAGTCTGTTCTTATGGCAAAAGGCAAAGCAAGCGTTTCACTCGACATCATTCAAGGCGCAATCGGCTGGTATTCAAACAGCCCTTATGCGGCAACAGGTTACGGTCAGCAAACGACACAGGTTTTAAAGCGTTTGCGTGGCGATCTGCTCAAAGTGGCAGCCTACTCAAACTATGGACTTGAGGGCCATAACGGAACAATCAACTTGGGCACAGGTGAAATTGACCATTACGCCAGAGGCTTCGACACTTACTCGAACGATGTTGTGCCGGCACATCACGCAAAGTTTACGCACGAACACAAAGACCTACCAAACCTACTTATCACGCTATATGATGTTTGGGTTTTGAACGGGCCACGTTGGGCGGATCACAAGATTGCGTCTTGGGTGCCGATTGACCACAGTCCTGTGCCACCATCGGTTGCAGCTTGGCTGGCACAAGATAACGTTGCCCCGATTGCAATGAGCAAGTTTGGGCAACAGGTGTTGGCGATGCAGGGCATTGAGTCCACTTACATTCCGCACGCTTTTGAAAAAACGTTCAGACCATTGACTGAGCTTGACGGTGTTTCGGTGCGTAAGTATTTCAACCTGGGTGACGACCGTTTCATTTTCTTGATGAACGCAGCGAATAAGGCTGCCGGTTTGGTGCATCGTAAGGCGTTTGCTGAAGCGTTTATGGCGTTTGGTATGTTTGCGAAGCATCATCCTGAAGCGTTGTTGTATGTGCATTCTGACGCTTTAGGTTCGGCTGGTGGTTGGAATCTGACCGAACTCGCAGCTGCATGTTCGATTAGTCCCGAGCAGATTGTTTTTGCTGACCCGTATCACTATCGCAACGGGCTTGATCAGGATGAACTGGCAGCGTTGTATTCGGCAGCTGACGTGCTGTTGGCAACGTCGTATGGTGAAGGGTTTGGTTGTCCGACGGTTGAGGCGCAGTTGTGTGGCACACCTGTTATCGCATCAAACTTTGCGGCATCCCGTGAACTTGCTGGCCCTGATTCTTATTTGGTGGATGGGCAACCGTTGTGGGATCCGGCACAAAAAGCTTGGTTCACTATCCCGTCTATTCCTGGCATTCTGGAATCAATGGATAGGGCGTTTGCTCGTGGCCGACAGGACTTCCCTAAGACCGTTGAGTGGGCGCAACAGTATGACGCTGATCACGTTTACAAAACGTTGTGGCGACCATTCTTGCGAAAGCATTTGAAGTGACCATTCCCGTTCTTGGGTTTTGCACACTCAAACGGTTTGATATGGCTGACCGTTTGGTTGAGTCTATTGACTATCCGGTTGAGCACCTTATCGTTGTCGATAACTCGGGGACTGGTTCTTATGAGCCACCAGCCAATGAGAACGTGAAGAACGTTTGGGTGTTGCCTATGCCGTTCGGTCTTGGGTTGGTTGGTGCTTGGAATCTGATTATCAAAGCTACACCGTATGCACCGTATTGGGTGTTGGTGAATGATGATGCTTGGTTTGCGCACGGTGCGCTTGCCAGGATTGCTGACAAAGTGGATACGACGGGTATGAACTTTGTTGACGTGCAACCGAAATGGTCGTGTGCCGTGTTCGGTGAAGGTGTCATTGACAAGGTGGGTTTGTATGACGAACGTTTTTACCCGTTGTATTTTGACGACAACGATCTTGAACGACGCATCAACCGAGCCGATGTGCCAATCAACTTCATTGACGCAATGGTTTATCACGACAACTCAAGCACACTCAACAGCGGCTTTCACGCACAAAACAATGTGAGCTTCAATAACAATCACAAACTGTTTGACCGCAAGATTGCTGGCAACGATTACACGGCTGGCGAATGGTCGTTGAAGATTAGACGGGAGAACCGATGGGACTAAAGGTTTATACGGGCGGCACGTTTGACTTGTTGCATTACGGGCACACGTCGTTTCTGCAACGGTGCGCCGAGTTTGGTGAAGTGACTGTGGCCCTGAATACTGACGAGTTTATTCAGGACTATAAAGGGCTTGCACCTGTGATGTCGTTTGATGAACGCGCCGACGTTTTGTTGGCGTGCCGGTATGTGACGAACGTAATTCCAAATGTTGGTGGTGCCGACTCGAAGCCGAGTATCTTGTTGGCGCAACCTGATCTGATTGTGATTGGTTCGGATTGGGCACGCAAAGACTATTACCGGCAAATGGGTTTTGACCAGGATTGGTTAGACGATAGAGGCATTGGTTTGGCTTACATTCCCTACACTTCCAGTATCAGCTCGACGCTTATCAAAAACCGCTTAGGCGCGAGAAAGTAAACTTATACAGATAAGACTTTCGAGAGGCACTAATGGCAATCACGGATGGTTATTGCACTCTTGCAGATGTGAAAGCCGCTTTGCGCGTTTATGACAGCGTTGACGATTCCCTGCTTGAAACTGCAATCACTTCGGCTTCACGCCTAATCGACCAGTATTGTGGGCGTAAGTTTACGGATCAAGGCACGACGGCCCGATACTTTGCCGCAACCGACCCTTATCTTTGCCCGATTGACGATGCTCAGTCGGTCACTCAGTTGGCTACTGCGGTCACGTCTAATGGTTCGTTTGACACGATTTGGGCAAACTATGTGAACGGTGCACCTGGCGATTACCAGCTTGAGCCGTTGAATGGTTACGCTGACGGTATTGAGCAACCTTATACTTCGATTCGAGCCTTGTGGCGTTACCTGTTTCCGACTATTGGTGGCAACGCTTTGGTGAAAGTGACGGCGCATTGGGGTTGGGCTGCTGTCCCTGACGCTATTGCTCAGGCTTGTGTCATTCAGGCTTCACGCATTTACAAACGCCTTGAGTCACCGTTGGGCGTTTTGGGTATGGGTGATTTGGGTGTTGTGCGTGTTGGGTCAAAGCTTGATCCGGATGTGGCAATGCTGATTGACGGTTATCGACTGACAAGGAACTTCGCTTAATGGCCGCTAACGACACTCTGTATGTTGACGCTGGTGCAACGTTCACTCGTCAATACGTTTACACGAACACCGATGGTTCGGTTTTTGACTTGACTGGTTATACGGCTCGTGCTCAGGTGCGCACCGATTACACGGCTGCAACCGCAATGATTGACACTAACCCAACCATTGATGTTGGCACAGGCACAATCTCGTTGACTTTCACAGCTACCGAAACAGGTTTGCTAACTAATACTCAATACGTTTGGGCTTTGGAACTTACTAAGTCCCCGACGGTTATTCGACTCGTTGAGGGACAGGTTGTCGTTTCGCTCGAAGTGGTGAAGTAATGCCGGTAGAGATTATTGCGCAACCAACGATTCAGGTTGTTGTTGCTGATCCTGGTGTGCAGACTGTCACGGCTTATGTTGCACGGGGTGAGGTTGGCCCTCAAGGGCCGCAAGGTTCTGCTGGTGCTAACGGGTCAGCTGCAACGGTCACGGTTGGCACAGTTGTTACGGGTGCGCCTGGCACTAATGCCACGGTGGTCAATGCCGGTTCGTCGTCGGCGGCGGTTCTAAACTTTACGATTCCTGCTGGTGCTACGGGTGCAACAGGTTCGACGGGTGCACAGGGTTCGGCAGGGCCAGAGGGTTCAGCAGCCACCATTACTGTTGGCACAACGGTCACGGGTTCACCAGGGTCAAACGCTACCGTAACTAACACCGGCACTTCGTCTGCTGCCGTTCTAAACTTCACTATCCCACAGGGCGCTACGGGTGCTACTGGTGCTACTGGTGCGCAGGGTTCTGCTGGCCCACAGGGTTCGGCTGGCCCTGCTGGTTCAGCTGCAACGATTAGCGTTGGTTCGGTTACTACTGGCACCGCTGGATCATCAGCGACAGTTGTCAACTCGGGTTCAAGCTCGGCTGCCATTTTTGACTTCACCATTCCGCAGGGTGCTAAGGGCGACACGGGTGCAACAGGTGCAACAGGCGCAACTGGTGCGACGGGCGCTGGTGTGGCTGCTGGTGGCACCGCTGGTCAGGTGTTGGCAAAGATTGATGCTGTCGATTACAACACGCAATGGGTAACTGTCGGTTCCGCTGGTGTTGGTGTCACGTCGGTTATAGCATCTGCCCCACTTACGGGTGGCACTATCACTTCGACTGGCACTATCGGCATCGATCAAACCGCTATCACCATTACGGCAACACAAGTCACAGGCACGGCTGTTTTGACTAGCGATGCCAGGTTATCTGACGCTCGCACACCTTTGACTCACGCAACCAGTCACGGTTCGGCTGGTTCAGACCCGATAACAATCAACGCAACGCAGGTAACAGGCACGGCTGTTCTAACTACTGATGCGCGTTTGAGTGACGCTAGAACGCCAACTGGTGCAGCTTCAGGTGACTTGACGGGTTCTTACCCTGCCCCAACTCTTGCAACGGTTGTAACCGCAGGCACTTATACAAAAGTCACGGTTGACGCTAAGGGTCGCACAACGGCTGGTGCAACACTTTCGGCTGGCGACATCCCTAACATTGCCGCAACGCAAGTCACAGGCACGGCAGTTATCACAACTGATTCGCGCTTGTCTGATGCTCGAACCCCGTTGGCTCACGCAAGCTCACACGGTTCAGCCGGTAGCGACGCAATCACTATCAATGCCACGCAGGTAACAGGCACCGCTGTTCTCACTACTGACAGCCGTCTAACTAACGCACGTACACCTACCGCGCACGCTTCAACGCACGGTTCTGCTGGTTCAGACCCAATCACTATCAACGCCACACAGGTCACAGGAACGGCTGTGCTGACCACAGATAGTCGTTTGAGTGATGCGCGCACACCAACTGCTCACGCCGCTTCACACGGATTAGCAGGCTCTGACGCTATCACCATTAACGCAACTCAGGTGACGGGCACAGCGGTTCTCACTACCGATTCACGTTTATCGGATTCGCGCACACCAACTGGTGCAGCTTCGGGTGATTTGACGGGTTCGTATCCTGGCCCGACGTTGGCGACGGTTGTTACGGCTGGAACTTATACGAAGGTTACGGTGGATGCGAAGGGTCGCACTACTGCTGGTGCAACTTTGTCTGCGTCAGACATTCCTACGATTGCGGCATCACAGGTAACCGGCACAGCGGTTGTGACTACTGATGCACGTTTGACCGCTGGCCCATACATAGCACCAACATCAGCGGTTGGAACTGCTTACTATCGCACAGGTTTGACAACGCAAACCACTCTGTCGGTTACGGCTGGAACTAATATGCAGTTGTTGCCCGTGTATATGGCAGCTAACTTCACAACCACGCAGATTGGTGTGGCGACTGGTAACGCATTGACTGGCGCAGGATCAGCCACGATTGCCGTTTACAGCGACAGCAATGGCATACCTGGTACGTTGATTTCAAACTGTGGAACAGTTGCTTACTCAGCCATTTCTACGTTCTATGGTTTGACAGTAAACCTGAACTTCACACCAGGCTGGTATTGGTTAGGCGTAAACGTCACAAGTGGCACCGCACAATGGCACGCTCACAACGTGCAAGGAAACATTTCAGGTGGTCTTGTGAGATTGTTCGGCGCAATGCCAGCAACAACGGTGACGTATTATGCCCTTTTGCCTTGTCCTGGTGGAACACCACCAGCAACAGGCACAGCGGCCGCATTTTCAAGCAGCAACATACCAGCAATATTTTTGAGGAATAACTAGTGAGATACGTTATTTATGGACTCGGTGGCGTTTGTGATCCGTGCGACGCAACACACGACCACCCACTCAACAACATTGTTGAACAATACGACACGCCTGACCCTGAACCAACCGAGGCAGACATTGCACGGGCCGCAGCCATTGCCAAACTTGAAGCACTTGGACTCACCGAAAACGACCTGAAAGCGATACTAGGTTAATGGCATCCATCACAGACCTACGCAAAGGGTTAGCAAACAACCTCAACACCATACCTTTTCTGCGTGCTCAAGCCACCATCCCCGACCAAATCACAGGGCCAGTAGCCATTGTCGAGCTTGACCGTGTAGATCACAACAAAGCGTTTCACGCTGGCGTAGTCGAATACTATTTCAACATTCTTGTTGTTGTTGGGCGTGTGGTTGAACGGTCAGCGCAAAACCTGATGGATGAGTTTGCGTCAAGCACCGGCACCAAATCCATTAGCCTTGCCGTGCAATCAGATCGCACACTAGGTGGCGCAGCATTCGATGTAAACCTGCAATCAATGCAAAACTATGGGTCGCTATCGGTTGGCGAAGTAGACTATTTATCAGCGACATTTACCGTCGTTGTTTATGCAAACTAGGAGATTACCCTAATGGCAGTTTTTGCAGCTACCGACTACAAGGTGACAATCAATGCCACCAACTTTTCAACGTCGCTAGTAAACGTTGCGCTGGAACTTGAAGCTGACGAAATCGAAACCACCGCGTTTGGTTCGACTTGGCGCACTCGCACTACTGGTTTGAAGTCGGGCAACATTACCCTGAACTTCAACCAGGACTTTGGTGCCAGCTCGGTTGACGCAGTGATTTGGCCGCTACTCGGCTCGAACGCAACCGTCGTTATTGTGCCAACTAGCTCGGCAGTATCAGCAACTAACCCTGCTTACACGGCTATTGCTGTTGTGTCGAAGTATGCACCGTTCAACAGCAACGTGGGCGACCTTGCCACCGTATCTGTTTCGTGGCCTACCACCGGCACCGTTTCTCGCGCCACCGCTTAATTCGCGTTAGTCTAATAGCATGAGAATGCTATTGAACGCCACATTCAACGACGGCAACAAACGCGAACTTCAGATTTCAGCCGCCGACATTGTTGCAACCGAAGATCACTTTGAGATTTCGGTTGACAATCTTGAACGTTTTTCGCACCTATGCTTTCTAGCTTGGTGCAGCGATTCACGCACCAAACAAACTGGCAAAGACTTCAAAGACTGGTTGCTTGACATTGACACTGTGGAAGCGGTCAACGACCCAAAAGAACCAACTACAAAGCTTTAGGTGACAAGTCCGAGCATTGGTTTATTGCTCGCCTAGCAGTTGCTACTGGTATTGCCCCAAGCGTGTTGATGCAAGAGTCTGATCGCATGTTGCGAAACCTTTGGTATGCGGCGCAACAGTTTCATTCGAACCGCTAACTAGCCGCAAACTAAAATAGGCTTATGTTCACAATCAGCGAGGGTCGCGCTTACCGCACTAAAGGTCACGACATAAACATCAATGATGTGCGTGGCATTATTCGTGCGTTGAACAACATTGAAAAAGGTTTGCGTGCCGAACTGATGCGTGAGGCTAAAGCCCCTGCGAAGCGTTTAGATCAGACCGTTATCAAACCGGCTATTCGTCGCATTCAACCGTTATCTGGTTTTAAGCGTGGCAATGGTCGTCTTAGTTGGGATCACACGGCGAACGCTAAGGGTGGGCACGTTGCGATTGATAAGACGCAAGTGCAGTTTCGCACTAGCGGTTCTAAAACTTCAACTACTACTAGCCTGGTGTCGGTTAAGGTTTTGAATCCTGCCGTGATTATTACTGACATTGCTGGTCGTTCGGGCCGTGCCGTTGGTAAGGGCTATAAGGGCACAGGGTTCACCAGACCATATCAGCGCAATGGCAAGACGATTCGTCACCGTATTAATGGTCAGGGTCGTGCAATGATTCAGCGTTTGGGTGGTCACGCTTCCCGTTATTTGTGGCCTGCGGTTATGACTATGCAACCTGTTGTAGCTGCTGAGATTCAACAGATTGTTGACAAGTATGAACGTATTGCGCAGAGAGGTTTGAAGTAATGGCGTTGATTTTTCCCCTAGTTTCTAAGTGGGATGATAAGGGCATCAAACAGGCGAAGCGTGAGCTGCGCAGTTTCGGTGACGGTTTTAAAAAGACTTTGGGTGGCTTGGGTGCTATCGGTTTGGGTCTTGGTGTTGGTCAAGTTTTTAGCGTTATCAAAGACTCGGTGAAGGGTGCGCAAGAGGATTTGTTGGGTCAGCGTTTGCTGGCTGATCAGTTGAGGATTACGACACACGCACGCAAAACCGACATTGCGTCGATGGAAAAATACATTTCTAAAGCTTCGTTGGCTACTGGTGTTGTTGACGATAAGTTGCGACCAGCGTTGGCGATTTTGGTGCGCACGACTGGTTCGACAACTAAGGCAACAAAGTTGTTGAATACGGCGTTGGACATTTCGGCTAAGACGGGTAAGCCGTTGGAGTCGGTCACGTCAGCGTTGGCGAAGGCGTATGCCGGCAATGAC
>Ga0213922_1000568_pt1 | contig 16691 bp, 26 predicted proteins | sample McNCre2917MG_FD_165060 | JGI IMG/M metagenome (GOLD analysis project Ga0213922, IMG submission 165060) | Freshwater microbial communities from McNutts Creek, Athens, Georgia, United States - 29-17 MG | ecosystem: Environmental > Aquatic > Freshwater > Creek | place: USA: Georgia | collected... | reverse complement strand
GTCTGTGCGGTTAGATGTGTGCTGCAAGACAGCGGTATTAACATAATAAGTTAATTGGTCATCAGTAAAATACCTAAATACATTACCAGTAATAGTTAAGGTGTGTCCCGCAACAGGGGCTGTAGCTGTGTGAATAACTCCATAAAGGGGTTCAACAGTATAAGTCGTAGGATTAGCCAAAACTGTACTATTATCGGTAACCATTAGGGTAGTTGTATCCATTGGCTTATAGCCAGTATTAAAATCTTTGGTTACACCATCACCAGTAAAAACTTTGGTAAATTGGCGAGCTTGGTCGTTTAGTTCAGTACGAACCTTAGAGATAAGGTCTGAAAGAGTAGCCATATTAAGCCCAACCTAACAAAAAAGCAGTCATTACTATAATGACTTAGAACGTATAAAAAGTCTGGATAAACGAAACAGCGGACACCAGGCCCGCTGCTTGTTTTTGTAAAGGCTTAGTATCTAGCTGATACATAACCCTTTGCTTCAAGATGCGCTGCAAGTTCTGGAGTAACTTCGTACTTCTGACCAGCCGAAAAGCTGTAGTACTCGCCAGCACCGAAAGTCATGGCCTCAATGCTATCCGATACTCGGATAGTAACTGTAGCTTTTTTATTTTCGCTTTTTACAACAGCGTCTACGACGATTGGTTCACCTTGTATAGGCTTAGTAGCGTCGATAACTTCATCTTCACGCTTACGATTAGACTCGGCAGTAGCCATAGCTAATTCATTAGCGCGAGCTGCTTGGTCTTCAAGCTGCTGTGCGACAAGAGCGTCTCTTTGGCGACCAGTGAAGTCGCTTGGTTTCTTTTGTGTTGCCACGGGGTATTCTCCTAATTAGTGTCTCGGTATTGCGGGGGGTTGTAAAAGGGGGGCCATTTCTGACCCCCCTAGCACAATTAGTTAGTTGAGGCTACAATTACAGCCTGGTCAGTGATTAGACCTAGACCGAAGATTGAGTACCATGCAAGGGCGTGCTCACGACCGAAGTCTAGAATACCACCGTCGCGAAGCTCAACTGGAAGTGAGATAGCGTGACCGAAAGCGTTATCTCCAATGAAGATAGCGTCGTAGCGGTCGTTAGTACCATTACCAATCCATTCAACAGGAGTCTGGTAACCACCACCAGCAAGTGGAGTTGGGTTTGATACTGCTGTGTCAGCTGACCAACCAGTACCTGCACCCTTAGTTACCTTACGTACCTGAGTGGTTTCGATGAATACGGTGTCATATAGACGTCCGATTTCACCTAGCATGAAGTTACCTGGAGCAGCATACTTAGTTACTTCGATGAACTCAGCAGTGTCGCGTAGACGACGTGACTGGTGAGGGTGAACGAAAGCAACGTAAGTTTCTCCAAGCCTTGGAATGTTCTTGGTTGATAGGTTCTCGACTGCGTCCTTAACGGTACGTGGAGTCAAGTGGTAGTTACCTGTCATATCGACGTTGCTGTTTCCGTTTGTACCATAACCATACTGGTTGAAGTTACCAGTACCGTTAGTGATAGCGGTCATGTTAGTGCGGTCTTCACCCCAGATTTGAGATGTTGCACCGTACAGAGTGTCGCGGCTTAGCTTGTCGAGGTATAGAGCCATGTTACGGCCAAGCAGACGAGAAGCAGATGCCATAACGTCATCGAATGATGCGTTTAGCAATAGCTCTGAAACTGCAAGTGCGTATCCGTGCTCTGAAACAGTAATTGAGAACTGTTGTGCGGTTAGCGCGTTGGTCTGCATACGGACACCTTCAACCAATGCCGAAGCAAAGCCGAGGTTGTTGTAACGCAGGAAGTTAATCTGAAGACCAGGTGCAACACCTAGTTCTGTCTTCTTAACTGCGAATTGCTCAAAGCGAAGAATTGGCATAGCCTGGAAAAGGATTTCCTTTGACCAGATTTGCTGAATCGCCTGAGTTAGCTGTGTGTTTGTACCTGAGTACGAGGTTGGGGCGGCAGCTAGATTGCCGGTACCCGTAATACCTGATGCCATTTGTGTGGGCTCCTAAGTTAAATTATTGACTTTGTGGTTTTATGGGTTCCCGAACAAACCCTGTCCGCGTCCTCGAGCTTTATCGCTCAAAAGACGTTGACGATATTGTGCATATTCATTCATCGGCATGGCTGCAATTTCTTGAGCCGTAAGCGTACGTTGTTCCGAATTGATATCCAATGGTCCGGTGGGTGGCGCGGTTACCTTGCTACCCGTCATTTCCCTTCTAGTGTTCTGCATTGCCTGCTGAGCACTTTCTAGGATACGAGCTGAACGTTCTTTCAAACCTTCAATGCTCGAGGTGACCTCTTCCGGGGTATTCCCCGATACAAGGTCTAACAACTCGGGAATAATGTTATCCCGCTCAGCCTCAAGCAATTGCTGCTTAAAACTGGTTAGTTCAGCGTAGTTCTTTTCGCGCTCCCATAGTGCAAATGCGCGTTCGCGTTCTTGACGCTCACGCTCCAATTGCTCCTGCCATTCGGATTCCTTCTGCTTTAGAAGGTCACGAACGTCCATATCAGCTTCGGCCTTTGCGCGCTCTTCAGCGGCACGAGCCTCTTCTTCCGCACGCTTCGCTGCAAGCTCTTCTTCGCGTTGACGCTTAATCTCTGCGAGTTCTGCTTTTAGTGAATCAATTTGCGGATAAAGCTTATCTTTTTCCTGAGTGCGAACCTTAGCTAAATCCTCGTCTGTGTAGACGCGAGTTTTCTGAGGTTCTTCAGATGAAGATACTGACGTAGCAATTGACGCATCAGCGTCAGGCGTTGCTACTGTTGGAGCTACTCCTGCTTCGGCTGCAAAAGCCTCTGCATTCTGTGATGATTCTGCTGTACTCATTTATATCCTTAGTTTCTTTAGGGCGTTTTACGAATGTGTCAAAAGACACGTAGCACATATAGCCGCACGTTATGTTTTCACTATTAAGTTTTACGCTTTCTAAAGCGCTTTTGTTGCTAAATTAAATTATTTTTCATAATCTTGTGGAATTTGCCTTTGTGGAATTCTACTTCCATAAGCTTCCGTTACTAGACGAGTTCTAAGTTCAGATTCGCCAAGACTTAAATTATCCAGAGTTTCTGGGTCAAGAGCAGGACCAGCTGCTCCAGGTGTACCCGGTGCTCCAGCCATAGGACCAGGGGCAGCAGCTCCAGGAGTTGCGCCACCGCCAGCGGTAGTTCCGTCAGGACTCATCATTTGCCCTGTCAGTGAGGCAATTTCTTGGTCAACCTCAGTCTGTACAAGGCGTAGAGCACCATCTGCAACTGCATCATCAATAAGTTCTTTACGAATTTCCTGAAGCTTAGATTCAGGGAATTCCTCACCAAGGTCACGCAAAGCACCGGCTTTGGACTGCAAACCAAGAGACAACAATGATTGAACTTCGTTAAGAAGAATCAACTTGTCTAGAGGCAGTGGTGGAGGAAAATGTACATAAGTACGATAAGTTTCAGGGTCATTAGGGTCAAGCTCAACTAGCTGTTCAGGGGTAGGTCTAGTATCTACATCTGGATTTAGCAGGAATGTTTCAGGTTCTTTAATAGCCAAAGTACGTAGAACCAAACTGTTAACTCGCTCAATGCCGTGAGCATACTGAACAATCTTCTGGTGATAACGGTTCATCAAAGGCTGGAACATAATAGAAAGCGCAACACCAGAAGTGTTAGACACAGGCATAGCTTGACCAAGAGCAGATTCCGGTACACCGGTCATTTCATGCATAGCCTTCTTTAGTCTATCCATGAACTCCATGGCACCCTTTAGGCCCTGGCCTCCGCCTTCAAGATTTTCTACCTTAGCATCCTTTGGTAGACCGCCCCAAACCTTATTAGCACCCTTTTCTAGCTGGCTCGCTTTAGCACCAATAATTACGGTAACAGGAGCAGAGTGGTAGTTAATAATATCTGCAATGTCTGTAGCAGTTTCATTATAGACACGGTTAATGCTAATCATTTCATTGCAGTCAGAAAGGCCCCAAGGAGAACCGGATACACGAACGTTAGCAATATGAACTACTGGAATAATGCCGAGAGGGTTTGGTCTGGAGTCAATCATTTCATCATTGATGTACTCTTCAATCATGTCGTCAGTAAGAATTTCAGTATAGGTGTATACCTGACGAGTTCCTTCTAGCGATGTACCCCAAAAACGATACTTGAGCTTAAAACGTACTAAACGCTCGCGGTCGTGAGGGTGAAACTCTGGGAAACAGAACGAAGAGTTAAGCGGAAGAATACGGACACGTCCAGGATGAACGGCTCCAGCTGAATCTTCATAGGACTCTTCATATGCCACCTTGATAAAGCAATCTCCAGAAACTCCACCCTGCTGACCAATTTCCCAAAGGACAGTTGATTTATTGTTGTCAATTTCCCAAACTCGTTCTAGAAGTGAGGGTACGATAGCTTCAGTAGCTTTTACGCTGCGGAACTGAATACCCTTGCTAAATGTAAAGTTAATAATAAAATCGGTAAGGGCACGGTAATAATTAAGGATAATTGAAGGCTCACCAGCTTGGCGGCGGAAAGATGTGTGGTGACCAAGATACATAGCCCAGTTAAGGCTGTAACGGTTTAGACGTGGGCCGTGGACTTCAAATTCTTCATCAGCAAGCTCTACAAGACCCAAAGGGGAGATGCTAATTGTAAGGTCAGAGGATGCAGCTCTATATGACGGTGGGGAAAAGTCAATCGACATGCTTTAGAGGGCTTCCGGTAGATGGTCGTTACTAGTAATAGTGTACCGTAAAATCATAATATTTTGTAGTGGTGTACTATTTAGCAATTGGTTTAGTAACTTTTTTAGTTACTTTTTTATTTACGTCTTTTTGTATAGCGTTTTTTTGCTGTTCTTCTTTTTTATCAGCCGCTTCTTGCGCCCGGTCACGCATACGCGGGTCTATTTCTCTTTGAGAATCAACAAATTTACCACCAAGCTGTAGATACTTAGCGTGTACCCAGTGAGCGGCGGCTGGAGAGGGGTATTTAGCAAAACGAGTTTTTGCCTGGACGGTGATGGTGTTCCACAAACGCGGGTTTGCCGGGTATTGTTTGGGAGTCTCTTTTACTTCTTGACCCTTAATAAGAGCCATAATACACCACCTTAAAAGTCCTTAAACCACCCCGCACGCCATCATCAGTGATGTGCAGGGTAGTCTAAGAAATCTTTACCTAGTCCTGAACCTGAGCAGGGTTTGGGTGCTGTTGGCGTGCACCATTGCGGATAACTTCCTCAATGACGTTCTTGCCGTGGTCCTCAAAGGCTGCGCCTGAGAACTCTCCTAGGTAATCTGTTGCTTCTACCCAGGCAGCTGAGCCAACGTGAGCACGTTCGCTCATTGTTTCGGCAGCAGTCTTGGTGTGAACAGCAGCATTACGGTTTGGACGACCAGCAGCTGGGGTATAACCCTGCTGTGCTCCGAGAATAAACTCGTCTGGTACGTCTGTGTCTGTAGCGACGCCTTCTTCAAAACGAAGAGGGCCACGCTGGCCAGGAACTGCTGCAGCCATCTTACGGTCGTAAGTGATAGGGGCACGTTCTGGGAACTGTGGGTCTGGTGCAATTGACATTAATATCTCCTAATAAAGGTTGAGGCCTCTATACAAGTTTTATACTATTTACGAAAATTTACAGGATAAACCCAAATTTATTGGTAAAAAGGTGAAGAACTTACTTCTACAGATGGCATGGTTAAATCAAGGGTTAAACTACAGGCAATAGCCAAACTATCGGCAAAGTCGTCGTGGGCATGGGCTTCTTCAGGAGCATGGGCAAGGAAATTAGGGCCTTGGAACTTAATCTCCAAGTCAGTCATTTGCTGGTAAAAACGCTTCCATCTACGAAGACCTCGAGTTTTGGCGTGAGCGGGCCACCCAATAAGTCGACGTTCAATAAGGGTTTTTAGGTGCTTCCAACGTTTAGACTGCTCTTGCTGGCTACTTCCTACAGAGAATACTTCTGCACGTGGAAGTAATAAACGAAGACGCTGAGCAACTGCGTCACCCACGCCGTTTGCGTCTACGCCTACATACAGAATGTTATAGTTCTCTAGGAAGTTTACGATTTGAAAATATTGGTCTTCCCAGTCATCGCCTTGAATTTCAAGCCAATTAAGGATGCGATGGTCAAAATACCCAAATTCATCAGGCCTATCCCAGTCCACCCAGACTACAGTGACAACTGTAGAGTCCATTTTACGAGCAGGGTCAATACCTACAATCACTGGGGTTCTGTGCCATGCTTCTACTATTTTTTGAGAAGTATCTCCTAGGTCATCCATTACGCTGGATGAGACGAACATACCGCGTTCTAGAAGCCATTTACAGTTATATGCCATCTGAAATTCATCAGAGTCCTCGCCAATACGAAGCATCTCTTTGCGAACGAACTTACCGTATTCATCACTAACTTTAGCCACATCACGCCAGTCCCACTGGAAGTGATTTTGCTTTCCTCCGCGTCCGGTAGCTCTGCGTTTGTTGAGTTGGATTGCTCGATAAAAATTATTTTTATGCGTGGTTGGGGTACCTGTTTTTACCATAGTACCATTTGTAGACGCAAGCATAGGACCGATTGACTTAGCTACGATAAAGTCATCCGCTTCCTGACACTCATCAATAACGATAAGGTGGAAAGTTTTAGATTCAATTTTAGCTCTAGGGTTTGCCGTCATCATCATTACTGAAGAATTTGATTTAAGCAGCTTTACCTGCTTAGTTACACCAGCGACCTTTTTAGCCTCGTCATCAATCTCAGGGTCTTCTAGAACCGCCAAGGCATGCTCACTTGTGAGACGAGAGATAACACGCGAAAATAGGGTTTCAGCCTGGCCTTCAACAGGAGCGAATAAACCTACCCATAGCCCATCTTTGAATCTGCCTAATAGGTCTGGGTACATTTTAGCCAAACGTGGAAGAATAACCATAAGCGCAGCCACAGTATCAGCTACAGTTTCAGATTTACCCGACTGACGTGAGGCAAGAGCGGTAATTTCTTCACCCTCATTAATAACCACAGATTCAATAATTCTGCGAGCCAGAGGCTTTTGATAGGGGCGCAGGTCATGGCCAACTAGGGCCTTCATAAAGACCATAATCTTATCGATTAATTGGTCTACAAATTCTCTAGATAACTCATCAAGACCATCATCATAAATATCGTCATCAGGAGAGTAGTCAGGGTCAAGCTCCTCTTCGCTTACTTCATCAAAATCATCGTAGTCGTTCATTTTATACCTTAAATTGAAGTAACCCTGAGCCGGTATGACTCAGGGTTACTAAGTGCCACACGGGAGAGAAGGAAGGTTGGCTTTCTAATAATACCATAAAAAAATAATTAACTGTGTATTCTCTAATTTAGTCTTTTATCTAGTTCGTCAATTACTGCGTGTAGAGCTTCTGCGCTTAATAAAAGCTCTTTCATGGCTTCCGGAGTTCTTAGCCGTTCATAAATGCCTAATAGTCTACTTAGCTCATAGACGGTTTGGTCTGCCCATACGGTTAGGTCTGAGGTAGGTATACGCTTAACTCGTCTGACAATCTTTTCAGAAAATGGCTTATCCCACTTTTTCTTTTTAAAACTTACCATTTCTTAATCTCCTCACTAGGAGTATCAAGTTTACGAAGCACTTTACCTAAAGCTTCGTCTTCATCAATAGGGTTACCCCAAACACCAATAGCGTAGCCTCGTTTGATAAAAGGCACCCAAAATACAAGACATACTTTGCTTTCGCGGTAAGGGTGCTCTGTTTCCTGGCTCCAGCCCCATTCAAATACTGGGGTAATAGGGTGTTTTAGTTTTATAGTATCAACGTATAGTGAACCGACTGATTTCATTTTATTCTTCCGTTCTTTTACCTGTTCTTAGATATTTTGCATCATACATGTAGTTCAAATAGCCCTTCATGTCATTTATTTGTGTTCTTTGAGCTTTAGATAGGGAGTCCATATCTACCGGTCCCATATCTGGCCAAGAGTCTAGTCCTGAACTGGCTAGATACTTGCCCTTAGAAGAGGCCATTTTAAAGTTTTCCCACATCTGTACTGGAACTCCATTATACTGCCACCAAGTCCCATCGCGAAATACGACAATCATCTTAAAAGTTTTGTAGTCAAATCCAGCTTTAATAGTCCTAGGTTTATCTGGATTAGTAGATGTAGTAGGCAACATATTTGGCATAGATAGGCTTGGGTCATCTATTTCAAAGTCTTCATCAGACTCATCTTGAGAATCTGACATTAGAGTGTCTAACCAATATTTAGTATCAGTTCCCTGCTGTTCTTTTCTACGTTGATTACTCCAGGGATTATTGCTTTTATTGGCCATTATTCACACTCATGTTCCTGTATGTCTGACTCATACATAATATCTTTACAGTGCTTACAACGAAATATTCTTTCGTTTTCGGGTGGATTTAAATCATCGGCATAAACGCTAGTTTGCCTAGTTATCTCAGGCTCTAGTGGGTCTTCAGGCGGATAATACGCATGACTAGGTACTGGATGCGCTTGATAAGCTTGTTTACGAGTTATGCGCATTTAACTGTCTAGCGAGTCGTCAGAAACTACTTCCACAACTTTCTCTGACCCAGGAACTGGATACAGACCCTGATAAGCACTAGCTCTTAGGTCTTCTGGAATATGTGTTTCACAAAAGTTCATCGCATTGCGATAAGGCGGATTTACAGTATAAAGTGCATCAGCACTACAGTTATCACAAGTCATATTTCTCCTAAATAGCGGCTAACTAATGATACCAGATTTAATTAACATTCTCCGCAATGTGCTGGTCAAACTTGCCTTCTAAAGTAGCTAAATCTACTTTAAGTTCTCCAAGGTCTTTTTTAATACAAATTACATCGTCTCTAAGCGATGAACCGTGATTTGGCTTTAATTCTGATAAATAATCTTTTACAAGAGTATTTACTATTTCGCTAGTGTGTCCCTTTATTAAACGGGCAACAACTATTCCACCTAGGCTTAAAACAGCGCATAAAGCGGAAATTAAAGCAATTAATTGGTCAGTAGACATGAGTTCCTATTATCGGGTACCCCAATAAGCCCTGCCGGGATTAGCGTAAGAAGGTACAGACGGTTTTTCTTTTTGATTCAAAAAGATTCTACGAACACCGAAACGCGTATCTTGTACCTGTGCAGGCCTAAATAAAGCCTCTTTTTTAAACTCTTTTTCTCTCTTTAGCTGTTCCATCTTCCCCACTCTTTCATATGAGTAGGTATACCTGAAACAGGTGTTGCCCCAACACGCATAATAGCGTCTGAAAACTCCCTAGAACGCCCCATAGGGCGTCCTGCGAGCTCATACGTATCTGTAGATGTAATAGCGCCTGTACGCCTTGCTAGAGGCCCGTGACGGCGTATATCTACCTTAAGCTTTTTTTCCACGAGTAGACTTAGCAGAAGACTTCTTAGCAGTCGGTTTAGCAGCAGCTTTTTTAGCTTTTGCGTCCTCTGTCTGCCATTGACGTGCAGTTTTAGTTGTGCCCCTGTAACCTTCACCATGCGCTGCTGCATCAGAGTCTACATGTCTAGTAATGAGGGGGCTTCTTCCCTTACCCTTGCCTTTACCCTTAGTAGAACCTGACCGTCTACCTCCAGGTTGCTCTTGCTGCTTGCTTCCACCTTGTCCACCATGGCCATAACCTTCGTGGTCCGCTCCAAATGTAATTTGGTGACGTCCATCTTTGTGACTAAAGTCTACGCTTGCAAGGCTGCCGTGCTCTTTAGCATGCCCCAAAGTTGTGCGTGTACGCTCTACATCGTTATTTCTGCGAGTTTCTTCAAGTTTGTGGGCACTTCTTTTAGCAGACTCAGACATCTTGTGAGTGCTCTTTTTAGCGTCTTCACCTAAGCCGTGAACGTGAGTAGCGCCTTCCATATTACGAACATGTCTATTTTGCTCACGGGCGTCATCAATTTGGGATTTGTATTTATAATTAAGGACATCATTACGGTGTTGCTTTGCAGTCATAGCACGGCCACCGCCTCCGCCTTTAAAGTCCTTACGGTCTCGCTCTGTAGCTAGCCTATTAAGGTTTAACTGTGTAAGCATACCTTTAGCTACGGCACCGTTATATTTATCCGTTTTAGCCATATTCTCGGCAGCTGATTGATGTACATTCGCCATAATTAAATCCTAAGTCTTTTATATGAGTTTATCAGTTTAAATAGGAAAACCCCGGCCAAAAGACCGGGGCTTTTCTATTTAGCTATTAAGTCCACTTACCGTAGTTCATTGCGGCACTAGTTAGACGAGTACCTGCAGCAGATGCTTGGGTATGTACATAACCAATTTTACCCACAACAGTACCACCTGTTAGACCTGTTAGTGCTACAGCGCTGGTTGCAGAAGTGGCTATTACCAAAGTAGTATTGTCAGGCGCAGCTACAACTACCTGGTCACCGTTAACTGACGCATCGACAGATGCAAATGTGACAACATCACCAGCTACGAAACTGTGAGTAGGAGTTGTTACAATAGCAAGGTTGCTACCGACAGAACGAGTAATAGCAGATGGTGCAACGCTACTTGAAGCTGAAGTAGTGTTTCCAGTGTTAGTAGGAACAATACCGCGGTCGTTTAGAGCATCTTCAGCCAAAGCTGCAAGCTTACCAATTACGTTAGGTACTAGATAACCAAACGCACCTGATGAGTAAGCTCCGTCAACGTTAGAAAGAGCATTTGCGTACTCTACCTTACCGGTCTGACCAGTGATAGGAGCTACACCAGTTAAAGCAGTCTGACCGGTCAATGTAAAGCTAGTTGCAGTTGCAGAAGATACAGACTGAGCAGATGAGGTATTAAAGCGGCTGTCTGATAAACCTGTAATGTTTACAGAATCACCAGGCTGTAGATTGTTCTGAGCAGTGTAGATGTACTTTGTGTTTGTAGTAGCGTCAACAGCAGCAGCAGTGACAATGTAGTTAGCGACACCCCAGTTTGCAACCTGTACAGCAGCACTCTGTCCGGAAAGAGCAGTTCCTAGTGGGACTAGGAAGGTAAGTGAAGTGCTGTTTGCAACAGAAGCAGCTGTGTCTAGTGTAAGAGCAGTACCGCTAATTGCAGCAACCTTACCAATTACAGAACCACCAGCTACTACAGATTGACCAACTACGATAGAACTGTTAGCAGCTGTAAGCGTAACACCAGTCTGTGAAGTAGAGCCGTTTCCACCAGTTGCAGTTGTAACTGAGGCAGATACAACAAAGTTATCTGAAGTTGCGGCAACGACAGTAGCACCTGTTATGTTAAACAATGCATTTGAGAAACCGCTTAGGTTTACCTTGCTAGTACCGATAGTTAGGGTCTCAGCAAAGTTGTTAGAAGCTGTAACCAAAATATATGGTTTAGCTACAGAACCACCAGCTTGAGCAGCAGTTGCTAGATACTTACCAGTATTAAAGTTAGGATACCCATAGAAACCTGAATCAACAATTAGACTGTCATAAACAGGGGTTTCATAGGCGTTTCCATTAATAGTGTTAGAGATAGTAAATCTATCTACTGATGGGCTTTGGGTGTCTGTAGTCTTAGTAAAAGTCAAACGGTCGCTTTGCTTCTTAGTAGTAGACACGTTACCAGTTAGAACTGCTCCGTTATTGTAGTTCCAATTTGAGTCACCTAGAACCTCAATGGTAGCACTCTTGCTGCTGAAAGTAACTGCAGTAGAGTTAGCGTAACCAAAAGGATTTACGACTGTAAAGGTTTTTGTAGTAGGAACGCTAGCAACTACCGCTTGGTTCAAATCATAGTTGTAAACAGTAACTGTACCAGCAGTTGTAATGTTAGGCATTGCAACGGATGTTCCAGTTGTGCTTAGGACACCAGCAGCTCTTGCAGCAGTAATTGGAGCACCACCGTTTAATACAAGTGATGTAGTCTTTGTATTTGGCTGAGCAATGTAAGTACCCTGATAAAGCGTAGTGTAGTTAGTTGCAGAAGTAGCAATTGTATTTGTAATGTGTACGGTCTGACCTGGAAGAATACCGTGGTTAGTACCAAAAGTAATAGTAATAGTGTTGTTATCTGTGTTAGCAGTAACTGAGCTAGCACCAGTGTTAGGTGTGGCAGTTGTTGCACCTACTGTTGTACCTGCTGTTGGGTTAGCAACTGTGCCACCAATAGCGTAGACACCAGTATTTACAACAGAACCTGCAACTAGACCGTGGTCTTTATCAGTTGTAAATGTGCTTACAACTCCATCACTAGTAGCGTCTGTAATTTTAAGGTCTGCTACGGCTCTAGTACCAGTAGATACAAAGTTAGCAGCAGGAACGGTAGCACGGTCATCGTTTGGCTGAATTGGGAGATTTTTCCATACAAAGTCAACAGCAATATTTGCGTTAGCTGGAGACCAGAATGTAATTATTTCACTGTTTGAGATGCTTACTGGAGCAGATACAGTAATTGAAGTTGAGCTTGCTACTGCTGTTACAAAAATAGCAGCTGTAGGAGCTGTGCTAGCACCTGAAGCGTACTTTACACCAACAAGCTGTCCAACGGCAACGTTTGAGTTAGCTGTAATAGCTACTGTCTGTGAGTTAGATGTTGCGCTGCTTAGTGTAGAAGAAGTGACTAGTGAGTAAGTGGACGAGAATGTAAGAACAGTCTTGTCTGCAAGGATAACAGGGTTGCTTAGTGTAAGAGTCTTACCGTCTGTGCTAAGACCTGTTACTTTAGTAGCTCCGGTAATACCGTTAGCATTTGGAATACCAAAGCCAGTTACGGTCTGACCGATGAAGATGTTTGGGTTTGCTGCGGCAATTACTACGCTTGTGCTCGCTGTAGTAATGGCACCGTTAACAGTAGCAGTGGTATTTTGTACGAGTGTACCGCTGTCCTGTAGGTCACCTAGGTTGTTTGCCATGGATATGTACTTTCTCTAGAGTTTGAATAAAAGATGCTTGCGCTTAGCATCATTATTAAGTATGCCGGTAGTTGCTTTAGATTTCTTACCTAAAACGAATTATTTTTGGTTTTCTTTTTTGCCAACACGACGTTTGTTCTCTTTTGCCGTGTTTTTACCGTGTGCTAAAGCGCGAAGGTTGCCTGACTTATCATCAGAGTGGTTATTGTTCTTGTGGTCAACGTCCACGTTCTTAGGAAGCTTGCCGTGAGTCTTTTCATACTTATAGCGCGCAGCCGAGATAGATGTACGAGAACCGTCTTTATTTACGACAGACATCATAGGACGTCCGCCATTCTTGGCAGAGCCCTTAAAAGGGCCATAGACCTTCTTACCATCGCTAGTTTTGCCAGCTAGGGTTCTAGTCTTTTTACCAGTTGCTTTTTTCTTTTCAGCCATTACTTTTCCTTAAAATGGGCTTGGGTGGTTACCTGGCCATGGGCCACGTGACTTCTTACTTTTCTTTGCCTTCTTGCCATGCACTTCTTCGTGCCTTTGAGACTTAAGGTGCTCTTGGTACATTTCCTCAAGAGTTTCGCTAGTCATCGGCTCATCCGGAGCATTCTTCATAGCGTCTTCATACTCTAGGTCGGTCATGCTCGGCGCAGCCTTTGGCTTAGGGTGTATTTGAGGTGTGTTTGGAATCATTGTGCACTCCCGTAAGGTATCTGGGCGACGTTTGCCGCATTAACTGAAGCACTGTACCGTTGTACAGCAGCTCTTGGACCAGTGAACACTCTATCATTAATTCTACGAACGTCCATAACATTCAGCCCTAAAACGGCATTATTTTGGGTGAATACACCTAGCACCTGGTGTAGTTCCGGCGCACGGCCATGTTGGAATTCTTCAAGTAGTCCGCGGGGCTTCATTATACGTCCATTCTATGCGGAGGTGGGGTCTCAGTAGGCTTATTAGGTAAAGTATATTTTCTAGCGTCGCTCTTAGGATAAACATTGTTATTGAGTCTTGTAAAGTAAATTTCCGACTTCGCGTCTCCGTAAGCGCCGCCCTTAACCTCATGCACAACTTCAGGTGCACATTTTTCGCAGTATTTCTTTTGAACTTCAACAATATTATCACCATTAGCATCTTTAGTTATTCTGACGTTAAAGTGATTACTTAATCCTGTTTTTGGTGTTTCCGGCTTATTTGCGCCTGACTCCTTTAGCCACAAGCGGGCTCTTGACTTAGCTCCTGCTAGCGTATTGAAGCCGCTCTTATTGACGTCTCCAGTGTTCGCTCGTCTAGAGTTTGTCCATTTTATAGCCTGCCACGGGTGGTCGTGAGTAGGCTTATCGAATTGACGTCCACGTTCCATTACTTTAGTATAGGTCATAATCAACAACATTTAATCCCCTAATAGCATTTTGCATACTTCTTGCGATTTGTCAAGCACCTGGAAACTGCATAGCTTAAGATTCGGCGGCGCAGCTAGCACGGCTACTTCAATCAATTCCTATTATCCTATTAAAACCAGGGAAATCAATTAAATTAGCTAATTAGCATACGGCCTGCAGCAAAAGTTAAGTAACGATTTGATAACAACCAGGTAACGCTCAAACAGCTAAGCCCGCCAATTCCATCCCCGCCCTTTAGGCTACTGCCTGCCATTTATACCCTTCAGTCGTAAGTGTGGCCTGCCCGGTTCTTCGAACAGATGTTCGCTTAACCCTACCCCCCTATTCGAACAGGTGTTCGAGAAAAGTGTTCACCAAATGTTCACCTAGTGTTTACCTAAAATGCTAGGTAAGAACCTTGCTATGTAATAGAGTTATCTTGTTAGCAACAGGGCTAACACTAAACAAAGGGCAAGAACAATGAACAATGAAACACTAGGGCAATTAGTAGCACAGGCAAACGCTAACGGCAAACTATCTGCTTACAACAATGTATTAGAACTAATCAAACAGGAACTAGACGGACACCCTACAACTTGGGGCAACGCTTTGGCTTCTATCGCTAGCAAGGTTATCAAGTTAGCCGAACAGGAAATAAACTAACCAAACAAACAGGGGGGGAGTAATCGCTCCCCCCCAACTACAAACAAAGGGGCAACAAAATGGAAACTAAACCAATGGAAATACTAATCATCGACAACGATTACGACTTGCGCTTTATCGCTCCTAGTCGAATCGAACTAAGGGAATTAGTAAACGAATACATAGCCGAACACTTGGCGGACTATGTAAGCGAGTCTGCCGATAGAATCGAGTTCACTGGACTAGGCTGGTCTAGTAATGTTGATACGCTATGGGTAGAATACACAATAGACGGCGAACCAGCCGAATACGGCTTCGACATAACTTACCAAAGTTTCGACGCTATAACTAAATAACCTAATCAGTTGGCAGACCTGACCAAAACTGCCACACACTACAAAGGAAGGAAACAAATGTCTAAGACAACTAGAAGCGCTCTAAGATTATTGCTTGGAGTAGTTATCGCCCCTGTAATCGCTGGGGCTTGGTTAGTAATCTACGCCCTACTTGTAGGGCTAGGCGCAATGCCTACTCAAACAGCCCCAGAAGTATTCCTAACAGGGCTAGCCTTCGGGGCTATGATAGTTCTAGTCTGGGCTTGGGAAGCCCTGAGATAAACAAACGGGGGGCTGGGCAACCAGCCCCCTACTATAACACTTTGATAACGATGTTGCCCGGGCGTGTCGCGCCAACTCAACAACATTCCCTAGGCTATAATCCTATAGCCGAAGGGAATGTAAGGCTATTAGGCAACTTGTTGCCAATAGCCTTTGTTGAGTCGGCGTGTCGCATAACAATTTCGTTATAAAGTGTTTACCAAGTGTTTACCAAAGATACACGGGGTATTCACTATTGAGAGAGTAGAGTAAGACTATTAGATAAACAAGAGAACAGCAAAGGGCAGTTCCAAGTAGTTATCTAAGACAGGGTAATAAGATGAGAAACAAAGAGAAATTACAGGTGGAATTAGAAACTAGCCCAGTAGAACAGAACGAAAGTTGGGTATCTGGCGAAATTACTACAACCACAACAGCAGGGACAGACTTGACTGACCCACACCTAACAAGCCGTATCTCTGTATCAGTTTGGAACGACGCAGAAGGTGGACACTCAATTCACCTAGACAGAGATAACTGGGTTTATCTCTCTGGTGTCTGGGGCGAGTCGCTTTACAGCAACACCGAACTATTGCGAGCCAGACTATCACTAGCCGAGATTAGACTAATTCACGAAACACTAGGCGAATTTATCAAAGGCGTAGAAACTGGAACGCTAAGCACCAGATAAACCTGAGACCTGAGCAAGTCCCTAAAAGGCTCACACACTACAAACACAGGGAGAAATAAAAGTGAAAAACAACCAACTAAAAGAAGCAGAAATTCCGTCATTCCTTAGACACCCAGCAAACGCTAAACACTTTGTTGTTGAATTTGTAAAGCGTTCCACAGGTGAAATTAGGGTTATGAACGCAACCACGCAATACGCAGAACACCTAAAAGGTGGCGAACTAAAATACGACATAGTAGAAAAGGGCTTACTACCTGTCTGGGACTTAGATAATCAAGGGTTTAGGTCAATTCCACTTGACGCTGTAATTCTAATAAAAGTCAAGAACCAGAAATACACAATTATTGAGTGAACTACTGGGGGGACTTGCCCTGGTCCCCCCAGTCCCTTCGGGGAAAGTGAATTTTAGGTGAACAATTGGTGAACGCGACACGCCCGACTCAACAAAAAGCCAACAGCCATAGCTCCCCCCTAATCAAAGGGGATGGCTGTTGGCTTTTTGTTGAGA
>Ga0213922_1000566_pt1 | contig 16712 bp, 21 predicted proteins | sample McNCre2917MG_FD_165060 | JGI IMG/M metagenome (GOLD analysis project Ga0213922, IMG submission 165060) | Freshwater microbial communities from McNutts Creek, Athens, Georgia, United States - 29-17 MG | ecosystem: Environmental > Aquatic > Freshwater > Creek | place: USA: Georgia | collected... | reverse complement strand
GGCAGTAGGAAGAGGGTTGGTGCTATAGGCAGCGGTGCCACCAGCAAAGAAGATTTCACCTTCTTGGCCACCGGAAACAGTGCTAGCCAGGTTGGCCTGAGCAACGCCTTCACCAGCAGTGCCACTCGACACAAGGCCGGTAGCAAAGGAGATGACGCGACCAGTGGTGGCATACACACCGGAAGCAACGCGGCCATCACCCCAGCCCGAAGCAACCGAGATGGTTGCACGATAAACGTAAGCAGGAAGGGTCGAAGAACCGCTGATCACCATGCCGGTGATGTCAGTGCGGGTGTCATCGTTCCGATAGGGGGAAGGAACAATAACATTACCGGAAGCAATGGCGCCATCACCGGAGTTGGTGGTGACGGGCACATAACCACGCTGTTGGAAGTAGCGATAGCCAGGGATAGCCAGCACCGAAGTGGGGCCACCTTTCGAGCCATCATTGACGCCTGCATATTCGGCATCAATGTTCTTGTACCAACCGTTCAGCGGCTCTGCCCAGTTACCGGGGTAGATTTTTTTAGACGAGAGATAGGTCATTTATTTCTCCGTATGGTTTACTTATGGTTTACTTATCAGACGCTACCGTCATCAGAGACGAAGCTGTAAGCAGTGGTGATGAAGTCTTTGTTCAGAACTTCGAAACCAGCGTACAATTGCCAGATCAGGATAATGAAACGGCTGAAGTCGTCGTTGTTGTTGATCAGCACCTGAGCATTGGGGCCGCCGATACCAACGCCAACGGCCTGAGGGCCAAAGAAGAAACCTTGAGCAACTTCTTGGTTGGAATAGGAAGCGGGAGTAGCAAAGCTGGCCGAAACGGTCTTGGTGGGGAAGTTGGTCGACTCGAAGAACTTCACACCTTCAAACTGAACACCAGTCGGCATGACGGGTTCACCAGCCAGGAAGTAAGCCTGACCAGCTTGGGGACCCATGTAGAAGCTGGCGTTGTTAGGCATCATGGGATTACCCATGTACATGCCTTGGCCAGGATTGCCGCTATAACGAGCGATCTCGCGGAAGTCAGGATCACGACGCAGGTGCATCATGAAGGTGGGATCGCAAATGCAACGATACAGACCATCGGTGAAGGTCGGCACGTTACGCTTACGCATATCCTTGACAACGGTCAGCAGGTCGGTACGAACCGAGAATTGCTGAAGGTTGTTGCCGTATTCAGTAGCGGTATAAGCAATTTGACCAGAAGAGTTCTTGGTCTTGCCACCAGGGAAGTAGTAGCCCCCTTGGGTGGTAGAAGCAACACCATTGGCTTCGGCTTTGGCCAGTTCGTCAATGAAGACGCGGTCACGCCAACGGCGATAGTCGTCAAGCAGCGTCAAGCTACCAATCGACTGGTGGAACATATTCAGGTTGCCGGTGTCCAGCAGGAGACGCTGGGCGGTAACCAGAGTTTCACGAGCAATCTTGAAGGTCGAAGGCTGGGTCGGATCGCCCGGATCCGCAGGACCGGTGTACTCCTTAAGCACCACCAGGACTTTCTCCTTGGTGATGTTACGGCTATTGGCAGTACCAATGGTTTGGTCAGCGATGCGCTCACGGCTGTCCTTAGTACCAGGGGTACCCCAGAACTTATAGCGGTCGAGCTGAACGGTTTGACCAGGTTGACGAGTGAAGTCGTGAACAACAACAGGCTCTACGGCCATTTCGCAGATGTACGCCGGGTGGGGGCGATACAGTTCTGCACCCAAAATCTTGGGGAAATCGGTATCAAGAAACACTTTAGTTTATCCTCCAGTACGCAGGACTTTGTCGGGTGAAAGATTCAGACAAGAAATGTCTTATCTAAAACAAATTTTAGCAGTTGATAATTTATCAACTAATGTAACGAGAAGTAGAAGTGCTCATAAGGGCTCCAGGAGTATTGCTAGATCCCAATTGTTCAGGATTAACTACAACACCTGGTTGAAATCCTGGAATGCCAATTGAATTCGCAACATTGGAAACACCTCCTCCAATCAATCCTCCAAGCCCAGCATAAGCCGGGACTAAGGCAAGATTAATTCCAGCACCAGCAGCAAAACCCTTGTTTGCGGAAGCCATTGCTTTTTGACGGCTTTGGTCCGTAACATTAGGCATGCGATCAACGATCGTTCTTGCTCCTTTTTGAAGCTTGGGGATCATTCCAAGTGCAAGACCAGCGGGTGCGGCATTGGCTCCTGCCATAAGTGCCTCGGTGGCAATACGTGCAGGACCTTCTCCTTGTTCTTGATCTTTTAAATTACCAATAATAGAACCACCGGCGCCAATTAAACCAGCGCCAGCGGCTCCAATTAATGGGGCATACTTACCGGCGAATGCCCGCATTGCCTCACTCCATCACAAACAGTTTGTTGGCCAGGACTTGAGGCTGAGCTTGGTTGATGACGCGCCAGGCATTCTGGGGATCACGTGCCATCACATCGTTGAAAGTGCCCCAGAAGTTTTCAGGTTGTTGAGGAGCGGCAGCAGCAGGAGGAGCAGGAAGCTGACCATACTGCGGATTGACAGGCTCAGTGCGATAACCAGGAGTTTCCAATTGCTGCTCGCTTTCGTAGACGGGATAGGGACCTTCGGGACCAAAGAACTTCAGCGTGTAATCGCTGAGCACATCAGGATTGGTCAGGATTTCGTTGTAAGCCAGGTTCTCCTGGTGCTCGTTGACAGCAAACTGTGCGTAACCCTGAATGGTATTAGCGGCGCGATTTCCCCACGCGACGGCGCTGTCCAGCATTTGCTCCAGGTTCAGAGCGTAGTTGTTCAGGATTCCTGGTGCTTCGATCCCGAACGCGTCCATCACCTGACGGCTTTCCGCGCTCATCCCCAGGTAATCCGCGATTTGCTCCAAGGAGGGACCCGAGGAGGTTTGGGAAGAGCTGGGCGATGAGGCCGGGCTGGGCGACCAGGTCTGCGGAGCCGATTGTTGCGTAACTTGGCTGCTGGCCTGACCGTAATTCGCCGGGGTAAACTGAGTCGTCGGTGCGGAGGGTTGACCCTGGAACGGGGATTGGACTGGTGCGCTCAGCAGGTTCACCACCTTGTTGAACGCCGATTCCCATGGGTTGCCCTGAGAGTCCGCCGGTTGGGATTGGGGGGCGTATTGAGACGGGGCTGATTGGTAACTGGGGGCTGCCTGAGGTACCGCTTGGGGGTAGCTCGTACCCACCTGGTAAGCCTGAGGTGCCACCTGGTAGCTGACCGGTTGGCTGGACGGAGCCGGAGTCACGTAACTGCTGGGAGCTACGGCCACCTGTGCTTGGCTCATCTGTGGGATCGATTGGACGGTAGCGTCCTGCATAACTCATCTCCTTTTGTAAAGCTTCGAGAGTTCGATACAGATATGGGGTTAAATCCAGTCTGGGATCCGCAGCCATCGGTAAGTCCGGTGATTGCGGGTGAGGGGTCTGCATCATGCCTCCCACCAAGCGAGCGAATGAAGAATAAGCATTCTGCAATTCACCCACCATCCTGAACGGGAACCCAGATAACATCTCGGCCCGCTCCTCATCCGTTTTTGACGGGAAGAGGTATTTCAGTGCTTCAATGCTATCAACACCTAATTCTTGTAAGTTGCGCACCACGATGGAGTTGTTCAGGATGTCCTGAGTCGAATCCTCGTAGACAGGCCCTAACCAACGCCATTGAATTGTGATGTCACCATCTGGAATAAGACCTAGCACTCCTGGCGGAATTTGCTGAGTTCTTACGCATGCCATCATCAGTTGCTTGATTCTTTCTTCAAAACCAATAAGAGCATCTTTGTACATCTGGATTTCTTGCTCAGATGCATCTTCTGCTGGTTCGACAGGTTTCTCAAGTCCTGCTGCAGCAGCAAGTGTTTCCCTAAAAAGACGCTCTTCTTGGAAGATGATTAGTTCTAAGCAACGGCAAATACCATATGTATAAATAGCAGTTGCTTTTTTCTTAGAGGTAGCAGCTACGCGACCAAATAACGATTTGTATTCAGTAGCAGTAACACCAGCAGAAATCGAAAGTTCATCAACGCCGCCAAGAGCAGTACGAATCTCTTCCCGGTATTGACGAGCAAAAGCGTTCTGGTCTCCAGTGATGGCATCTGGAACGATGTAACCAACCCTGTCGTTTGGCTCTAGGTTGGCGATGATGCGTGGAACCCGGATCTGTCCGTCGACGCCACGACTAATTGGATCTGCTTTGAATGTAGAACGACTTAAAGCAGAAGCGCTAGCAAAACCAGAGTTTGCTGCAATAGAAGGACGCTGAACAACGCCGTCTCCACCAGCTTCAATGAGGTCAGTCTTGGGACGAGAAGAAAGAAGCGTTGGGTTACCAAAGAACTGAACGTTTTTCCGCATCGTGCGGATCATTTCATCATGCGTAACAATGTGATTGGCAAGTGCATCAAACTCACCAACACCTTCTGTAGAAAAGCCTTTGGGATTATTAAAGATCTCTACGCAAGGAATAAAGCCAAGAGTATTGCGATATGTCTTTGTTTTACCAGGGGTTACACCCATGGGCTGATCAAAGGAAATCTCACCTTCTGAATGAGTTTCTTCAATTGTTTTTCTTTTAATTGAAAGACGAATGTAACGCTTGGTGCCTTGGCCCCCAAGGGTTTCCATTCCAGTAATTGAACCTTGATTAATATCTTGATTAAAGCCAAAACCATTTTTGACTTTATAGCTGTATATGATAACGACCTCATCTAGTTCACCATCAACGTTGTAATAAGAACGATACTCGTGCTTACGAAAGAAGTAAAGTCGATAGTTATTTTGCGTAGGACGGATATAAAACAAGCCCTGGCCGTCACATAAAAAGTAGTCCCAAATGGAATCCAGATGGGTGTCAATCTGGTTGTATTTGACTACCCTGTCAATAAAGTCTTTTCGTTGATTTCCAAAGTTGTCTTGTGCTGGAAAAAATTCAACACCCTGCCGGATGCCAAACATTTTCATCTGAGCTAAGTGGGCCGCAACAACGCCGGTATCTACGCCAATCCCACCGTCTTTCTCAAGGTAGGAATCAACAATTTCTTTAAGGCGAGATTTAGCGTCGGCAGCCATTAACTATTTTCAACCCACTGGAATTAGTTTAACAATAAAACAATTAAATAAAAGGAACTCTAGGAGCAATTCCTAAACCCGGATAATTTTTAACTGGAGTGCTTGCCCCAGATTGAGGCATGGCCCTGGGAACTAGTTGCTTCATCTGTTCATCAAAATAAACTGGAGTTGAAGGGTATTGATTGGATTGTGCCAATAATCCACCCATATTTCCCATTTGCGGAAAACCTCCTAATGCTTGGCGAAATTGAACATCAATTGCACCTTCTCTACCAGGGGCATTGGGGGGAAAAATACGCACAGGAGAAGTTCCTGTGGGTTTTGGTGCACCTGGTTGATTTTCTTTTTGAATTTGTCTGTATTGATTGCCGCCACCAAAAGGAAGATCAAGGCTAGCCCTAAAACCGCCTTCATTGCCTATAAAACCACCTTGAACACCAAACATGTGACTAACTTTTTCTTTTTCTATTTTACTCTTCTATTACTTCGTAGCCGCTTTCATCATTTAAACGAGAGAGAATAATGCCTTCTCCTTTGAGATTCCATGAGAGAATATCTCCTTCCTGCCAGTCGAGTTCTTCAATAATTTCTTCGGGAAACTGAATAAAAAGTTCTCCGTCTTGATCTTCTTGAATCTCAATAATGTAGCTGGTCATTTCAAAAGGCGATCCATCATTCTGTCCAGCTTACTATTAATTTCTTTAAAGGTGTCGTGCATATGCTGGATTTCCCGTAAAAAGTCAACCTTTAATACGTATTCCAGGGGCATGCGGTTGAAACTATCATCAAGATTTTCAATCTTTTTTTCTTGAATTGTCACGCGATCAGAGAGCTGTTTGATTCGTTCATGCGACCTGGATAACAACTTATTGGCTGCCCAGGTACCACCTGAAATGCCTGCAATACTAGTTGTAATCAAAATCGCCAGGTACTCGGGTCCCATGGCAAAAGATTTTCTTCTTATTCTAATCGTCAGTAATCAACTTGCAGATTACCTTTTTTTGCTAATCCGTTTACGAGCCAAACGAGCGCGTCGACGCAGTCGTCGTGGCTACTAACGCCAAAGTTAGTAAGTTCTTCAAACATAGAAGTAAAGTTCCGGTAACGATTAAAGATAAGTTTTCGGTCTTCAAACATACCCATAATTCCTCTGAAGCGAGCTAGTTTATCTGCCCTAAAACCTTTGACTGGATGCCAAATTAAATTGTAAAGATTATCTCCGTTTAAACAAATGCGTTTAAAGTCAGCTTCCAGAGATGCCTGATACTGTACAGCTTCTCCCCAAATATCACACGTATTGTAAGTCGGGAAATAATTGCCGTTACTATCTCTACCTATAATTGACCAGTCATTAAGTAACTCTTTTAAAGCGTCAAGTTTTTCTAAGTTACCCATGACACGCATGCGGCGATAATCAATAATATGCACCTTGTCACCAAGGCGTCCGCCAAGAACAAATACGGTGTAATCATTCTTTTCTTTAGTACCAGCAGAGAGGTCAACACCAACCCCAAGAGCATCAAACTCAGTTGCAATCTCAGCTTTGACAATCAGCTCAGGCGCAAGAGATAACTCATTCTGTCTGACGATTTGATTCATGTACTGGAAAGAAAAAGCAATTGGTGCTTGCCGTTTCTTTTCTTTTAAGTAATCAAGAGACCACATTTCTGGCCAATAAGACTCCTCATCTCCAGTTTCTGGATCACTTTGAATAGCAGAAAGAACAATCTGCGTCCAGTTGTTTTGTGAATTAAAAGTAGTTGCATGAATGTCATCATGCCTGAATCTGGTGCCAAGACAGATCGCCCTACCACCTTCGAACATGGTTGGTGCGATAACCGCGTTCCAGTTATCCTGCATCATTTTTCTGATGTCAGGATTGGAAATATCTGATGAGCTTTTAATAGCGTCATCGATGATTACAAGTTGACTTCGTTTTGAAGTAACTGAACCTTTTAAGCCTGCAGCGCAGAGTGTAAATTGCTCTTCACCAGCAATATCGATACCTGCAAAACGGTGGTCGATTGACCAGTACTCATTACTGGTGACGTTCTTGAGTAGTTTTACAGTTGGAAAAACTTCTTGATATTTCTTGCTCTCAATAAGTCTTTTAATAGTTGCCGACTTAGATCGTGCAATATCAACAGTGTATGAAAGATAAAGAATTTGTAAAGGTCTTTTGGCTGCTGTGTGTACACCAATGGCCCACGCTGCAAACAAACCTGCGACAGTGGACTTAGCTGATCCCCTAGGTGCCAATAAGTCAATGTTGGGACCGGCAACCTTAAGCAGACAAGAGCTGTCCTGATTGGTTACCAGGTGCCGATGCCAGTCTTGGTGATGCTTGGCAGGTGGTTTATCAGCTACGTAATCACAGAAGAAACCAAAGTCTTCTCTTGCCTGCTCTAAGAGATCTTCATTATCATGCTTACGAACGCGGTGCTTCTGTGCAGCAGCCTGTGCATTACGTCTATAAGCTTGATGAAGGTGTGCAGGCACAATAAAGCCAGTAAGTTAGTTAATACTAACCTACTCTTTTGTTTTGTTGCGTTTTTGTTCTTGATACTTACGTGCTTTATCTAAAGCTGCTTTACGCTTTTCCTTGTCGTTCATCTCAGAACCATCTTCTTTCTTGGCTTCCTTCTTTTCAAAATATTCCACCAGTTGAGGTGGCATCTTACCTTTTGTCATTTATTGTTTTGTGCAACGTTACGCATGCGATCTACAAGCTGTTTGTACTCAGGCGTACCAGGATCAGGCAGACGAGTGGAACGGCCAGGACCAAAAATAATTCCGGAACGGATGGGAACATTATTTGGTAATTGCTGTTGTTGCATTGACACTATTCATTTAATTGCATTTTAGCCCACACTGACATTGATGCTTCTTGCAAAGGACCTTCAATCGGGTCATCTTTAAATACTGCAAGTAATTCACGAATAGCTTGGTCAGCACCAGCCATCAGCAAACCTTTGCGATCCTTGACAATTGTATAGGATTCGACTTGATTGATGGTGCCACGCAATTCTTTCGTCATTGCCGCAAGCCTAGCGACACCAGCATCTCTCTTTACGGCAAGATTTTCAATATCTTCACGCAACTTACGCATGTCTTCTTGGATCTCTTCGATCTCGTTAAGAAGAACACGCAAGTGATCTGGTTTTTTGTAATGAGTCAAGACCCAAGCGTTGCACCCTGTAATAGATCCTTTATACCCAAGGAACCTAGAGTATAAATAAATCTCAATTACAGAATAAGTTTTCTTAGCAAATTCAAGAAAACTCTCTTGAGTGGCAGAGTCTAAATTATCTACCCACTGATCAAATATCTCAATATCGATAAGCTCGTTGGGACTGACCGTAGTCCCGCGCCTCGTCAGCTTGCTTGAATTGCTGAGACTGTTCTGCAGAAGTTCGTTGCTCTGTTGCCCCTTTGCCAATAGTTTCTCGTTCTTGCTCACCAGCAGTCTCCATTTTCTTTTTGGAAAATTCGTAGGCAACGCCAGCCGCCTGACGATATTTGTCTAGATCAAACCAATCATCAATATCAGTTTGTCCAGCGGGAACACTGCTAGTCATGATAACAAATTACGCCGTTTGCGGCGAAGGGAGTTTTTTATCCAAACGCTCTTGATTGCGTTTAGATTGCTGAAGACGCTCCAAAAGATTGCGATATTTATCCAGGTCAAATTCTTGACCCAATGGTTGATTTTGACCTGGAGCTTGCATCTCGATCAGAAGTTAGACATCATGCTGGCGAGACCACCGGCAAAGATATCGCGGCGACCTTCAAGAGATTTTTGGCGTTGTTGACGACCTTTGGAGGACTCCAGGCGAGCAAGGAGTTCTTCAAATTTATTGATATCAAAATAGTCGTCAGCAGTGGGCTGGCCGGTAGGAGTTTGTGCCATTATGAAACGAATATAGTTTCTTGATTAATTATAGCAATCTTTATTTAACTAAAAAATCCAGAAACAAGACCGGAGTAAAGATTGCTTGCTGCACCAATTCTTGCAACGGCTTTAGAGCCTTCGTTTTTAAGTTGTTGAGTTTCTTTATCAATCTCACCTTGAAGATTGGTTAAACCAGCGCTGAATAAATACTGCCTGGTGTCACGGATGTTTTGTACTTGCTCTTGCAGTTCAAACGGAGTGCCCGTAACTTCTTGATCAAAGCCAGGAGTCGCAACTTTAGTACGGCTGGCAAGATCTCCAGAGTATTGAGGAATAAGAGACTTGTCAAATTTAAAAGTGCGTTTACCTGTTTTTTCACCTTCGGCAGTAACGGTTTGTTTGCCGAACATTGTGTCATAGTAATTATCCAGGTAACTTTGATTAAATTTCTTTTGAGATTCAGGGCTTTTGGTCAGAGAACTTTTAAAGTCCTCCATGGTCCCATAGTAACCTTGTTGAAAGCGCTCTTGCGCCTTCGAAAGCTCTTCTCCAGTTGCTTGCCTACCAAGAAGCTCTTCATAAGCTGCAGAAATTCCCGTAGCCCTCTTTCCAGGGAGCGATGCCGTGTACTGTTGAGTCAGCTCTTGGATGTCCGCCTCTGGCGGAGTCATGTCATATTTAACTGCATAATCACGCAATTGATTAGCAGCAGACTCATATCCAATCAATCCTTGGGCCAACTGTTGTTGAGTCGTTTGCTTTAAGCCGCCATATGCTGCAGCACCAGAAGCTTTACGAGCAGCAGTTTCTGCTTTGCGTTCTGCTTCAGCAGCAGCAGCTTTTTCTTCTGCTACTTTTTCACGCTCTGTTTGATACTTAAGATAATTGGCAAATGTATCATCCGGCGGTGGCGGCTGATAGCTAACTGAAGGACCTCCTCCCATTTTTATTTAGCTCCCTGAAAATAATGCGCCGTATTTACCAGCAAGTGAAGCAAAGCTACCTGTTGGGCCAAACATTCCGGCACCTGGTAACATTGCTTTAAATGCCTCTTCTTCCATTCTACCTCTACGTTCTTGAGCAGCTAACTGTCGGGTTCTAGGATCCATAGCAAACGCACGGTCTCCTTCTGCTTGCAAGCGTCTTGCTGCTTGCATTTTTTCTACTTGAGGACCTAATTCAAACTTACGTGTTTCAAATTGACGAGATAAATCAAGGTCTGGACCCCAACTTAATGATGCAACGCGACCTGCAAGTTGATTACCAAGATCTGCATATCGTGCTTTACGTGCTTCTAAGATAGCATCATTTTGCATCAGGTTTTGCATCCTGAATGCATCAGCTTGAGCTTGTGCTCTCCCAGGGGCGCCAAAAAGCTCGAACACCCCTCCAAGAGCTGCACCTGCTAGTGGTCCAAAATCAAATGCCATCCCTTTACTACTCGTTGTATCTTTAGGCGATAGCCATGAATAAGCGCTTTCGTCTAAAACGTCATACATTTATTTTAACCTAGAGAACTAAAATAATTCCTAGAAGGCATTCCAAATTGAGCTCCTTGTAATTGAGGAATGCTACGGATAATTTCTCCTTGGTTTCGAAGCCCGCTTTGATATGAGTTAAGAACAACTGCTGCAGTTGCTGGGTCGGCCATAGGATTAACAGCTCTTGCTATTTGGCCGGGAAGTTCACGTGCTAATAAGTACGGATAGGCTGCCGCCATCTGTTGTTTATCAAAATCAAGTTTTGCTTGCAATACTCCTTTCATGGCTTCGGGACTGCGAAGCTCTCTAAAAAGATTAATTAACTTATCTTCTCCAGTTTGATTACTGTTTTCAGAAAAAGCAGAAGATCCTTTTTGTCCAAATTTAACTAAATCTGGATCAAGAAAACTTGAATATTTACCAGCAAGCTCAGTTGCCATGTTGATTAACCCCTGTATTGGAATGCTGAACCAGCGTAAGGATTTGGCGCCGTCATCATTGTGCGAGTAGTTGCACCTGTTTCCGCTTGTGCTCCAGACGCAAGTTCAGCTATATATTTTTGTTTATTTAATGCTCCAGTAAGTTGTCCTAGTTGCTGATTAAGTTGCATTTGATTCTGAAGATCAACACCCCTATATTGTTGATACAGAGGAAGCATTTGTTGAGCTGTAGTTACACCGCCCTTACGCATAATTTCATTGATTTCTGCAAGACGAGCAACATCTGAATCAGAATAACCAACCCCTTCACCCGTTAAACCAGACTTACCTTCTTCTCTACGCTGTCCCGTAATCGCTCCAGTAACATTTTGAGCAGTGCCTGTTACCGCCTGAGCTGCACCACCAAACATTTGACCAAGTCCACCAGCAATCCCAGCACCAAGGTTGCTTCCAAGTAAACTACCACCTGCATAAAGTGCTCCCTTGGCAAGCATGCCAGGAAGTCCTGTTGCAGGGATTTTAGCTCCTAACGTTTTTGCTGCTTGTCCAGCAGCATACATACCCCCTACAGAACCCAGGGTACCAAGGATATCGCCTTGTTGAAGTTCTTCGACTGTTCGACCTGCCCCTGGAGCGTATCGTGCAGCCTTGCCAAGTAACTGACGATTAGCGTTAATTCCACCGGTTACTTGATTTAGTAAATTTTGAAAGCGGCCGCCAGGAACGTTTTGATTTGTATAAATTTGTTCCGCACCAGGGGGCAGCATGTAGCTTGGATCATCTTGAATGACTTGCACGCCTTCAGGCCCCTGTACATATCTAGCCATTTTTAAAAAATTGCCTTTTACTTACTTTAATTTTATCAGCCTACATTTCTTGTTGATATGTTTCTACTTCAGGTAATGTTGGTCGATTAGCCATAGCAATTGCTTCATTAAGCATATTACCTACGGCAATACCCGCCAAAGAGCCAAGACCACCTGCCAATGCAACTTTGCCAGTTCTTGCAGCGGTAGGTCTACCTCCCAGTATTTGGTTTGCCGTAATTGCGGCAGCAGTACCAGCAGTAAATCCACCCGCCATTGGTAAAGAAGCAGGAAAATTGAGAAGACGAATTTCTGGTTTACCTTCAAGATTTTCAGTGGTTCCTTTTAAAATTCCTAAATTAAATAACCCTTTATCGTTATACAAATAATTCATATAATTTCCATACCTTTGTGGGGTCAAGTCTGGAATATCTAATTTTGCTGTTTCGTATTTTAAAGGTTTACCAGTGCGGCCAAGAAAAAATCTTTCAAATGTTTCTTGTACTGGTTGAGAACTTTCTCGTCTATCTTCTGCTCCTTCTTCCGCATATGACTGAGCATATCCCTTGGGCCTAAACTGTTGCTCTATATTTGTAATGTCATATGTACCAGCAGTTGCAATTGCGGGAATACCCACAGCCAAAGATACAGCGGAAGCAGCACTTGGCCCCCCAAGGGTTTTAGGATTAACCCCAGCAAGTTTCATGCCTCTACCGGCAATTGCTAAAGGATGGTTGTAACGCCACCAATACGTTCGAGTTCCGTCATTAGCAACATCGATTAACATTCTGGACGTGTATGCCCCCAAAAATTGAGCCGGTGTTTCTTTTGAACTAATTCCTCGTTGAGCGACCTGTTGTTTAAATCGTGGATCTAAAACACTTTGTCCATATCCAACACCATCGCGAATCATTCGCTGTTGAATAAGGTCGGCTTTTTTAAAGCCGCGAGCAAATTGTTTTGCTTGATATCCAATATCCATAATTACTGTCTCATTAAACCATAGGGATCAAGTTCTGTAGGAACTTGCATTCCCCTGGTTAAAGTAGATTCAATTCCCGCCATTTGAAATTGAGTGCCAGGAGCAAGTGCTTGTGGATTCATTTTATTTATTGCTTGGCGCTGCATGATTTGTTGCTCCAAAGAAGCAGTTTGATCCATGACAACAGGTTCAGCAATTAACTGCTGCAAAGCCCTGGGATCTTCAGCAGCCATCTGAGCAGTTGGTAAAATAGAAGACATTAAAAGAGGTGCTGCTACAGTGCCTGCACCCATTGCAATTTGTTGTTGAGTAGAAGGTTGGAACATGCGAGTTTTTTGAACACCCTCCGGGGTTTCTCGCAAAACAGTTTGCATTACACCAGGATATTTTTTACCGGCTAAGCGTGCTCCTCCATAGGAAAGCCCCATGTCTAAAGCAGTTGTTGCCAAAGCTGCTGGAACACCGCCACCTCCTGCAAGCGTGAATAAACCAGCAACAATTGAATTAGGAAGATTAGTTTTTAAAAGTTCACGCCCACTTTCGTCTAACAAATTTTTGCCTAATCGAGACGAAGTTATTTTTTGAGCTAATCGACCCGCAAAATTCACTTTATTTTTGATCCTGTTTCTTTTATTTTACCCGCAATAAATTAAGTAATTGTTTTACCCGGAGAAATATTCTCTTCTTCTTTACTAATAACTTGATTACCTTCTCGCTCTTCTGTTGGATTTAATTTTTTATCTGCAAGAAGTTGTGCAACAGAAACATTACCTTCAAATTCATTCTCTGCTCTGTTCTCTGCCATTGACATAATAAATCCATTGGGATCTGGATTTGCCATGCGCGGCATTGGATTTTTTGCCCGCTTACCAGGATTAACAGTGGGGCTTAATTTATATGCTTCAACCCACTCATCTTTAAAATCTGGTTGTTCTTGTGGACGGGTCTTGGTTAATGCCCGACCATTTTCAAAGTCATAATCAGAGCGTTTAAACCTACCAAGGCCCGCAAACATCTCATAGTCTTCAGGCGGTAACTGATTCTCCGTATCCCAAAAGGGAGAGTTAGGTACAAAATTAAGACGCGGGTTAAGAGTTATTTTTCTATTTTGAACCGCTTTAAGCAAATCTTCTGAAGTGTATCGGGATGGGACCCAGGGAGAACCACCTGTTTCAGTGTCGTACTTATTTCTGAATAACTCACGAAAATTTAACTGGGATGCAATGCGTCCCTTGTTGTCAAAAGGATTAGAGATATAACGATTTAATTCAAGACGTTGGTCTTTCATTCTTTACCTTTCTTTTTACCGTGAATGCCAACTAATGTTTTGCGAAGTCTAGCTTGTTTTACCGTACGCTCATCATACTTTTCAGGATTTGCAAGAACATTCTCTTGAAGCTGAGCAGAGGTAATACCTTTGCGTTTGGCTTTAGCGGTAAAAGCACCCTCTTTAATATCAGCTTTTTGAATCCATTTTTTGTCTTTCTTTTTTTCTTCGGCCATAATTAAAATAACCTTGGTTGGATGCGCACTTCAGACGTTAAAGGAGTAGATCTCCCCTTTTGTAGTTTACTCATATACTGCTCAAGTTGATTCGCGGCAATATCAGCAGGAGTAACTCTTGCTCTAGCAGCTTCTGATGTAGATGGAACAACGTCAGAAGGTAAATTTAATTGAGTTGCCACTGCTTCTTTTGGAGGATTTTTAGTAAATAAATTGTATTGAAAATATTTATTAAAATCAATTGGAGATTCAGTAGGCCCTTGTGAAGGTGGTAAAGGCCCCAGTAAATCTTGAGGGTCACGTCCTTCGATTCTAGCTCGACGTAATACCTCGCTTACAGCAATACTTTCTTGAGCGCGTTGACGACGGTCAATCTCAGATTGAATGGCAAGTGCTCCAGTTTTGGTTGATTTTTCTTGAGCACGCAATAAGCCTTCTGTTGAAATATTAGAGAAAGGAGTTGCTTCTTTTTTAAGAATCCATTTTGGTACATCAGTTGGTTTACGTTCAGCAGCAGCAGAGTATTGACCTGTAAGTTTACTCATTGCACCAGGAACATAGGCTGGCTCAATTCCGTAAATACCCGTGCCTGCTGCTCCACCAGGAATTTCTTGTGCTTGTGGTCGATTTAAAAAACTGTAAACTAGTTCTTGTTTGGATTGTTCAGTTTCTGGAATATCAGTAGACATTGCCGACCTGACCCGCATAGCACCAGGGAGATCTTGTCCCATCTCAGTGGGAACTCCAAATACTAAAGGATCTTTAGTTCCGTACAGTTGACGAAGTTCTTCTTTAGGCGGCACTTCTTGTGAGCTAGGAGATACTCCTCGAATTGCCGTACCAGCAGCAGTTGATTCAATTTGAGCTTCTGGCCCAATATTAATTAATGTGCGTTCTGGAAGCATGCCAGTAGGACCTGCACCTGCACTTTCAGCTTCTACTGCTTTACGCACAATAGACGGAAGAGAAATATTAATTTTTCCTCGTGATTGCAACTCTTGAAATTTTTGAGTGCCAGGTGTTGCGCCAGAGATTGATTTATCGACCCAGGCTTGAGCAAGTGCGTTTTCAAATCGTTGAGTGCCAGGGCGCAACCCACGTGCAGCAACTTGCTGGCGAAGAACGATCATCTCTTTTTTTGCAAGATCTGCAAGTTCTTGAGAAGAAAGGGGGCGTGCTGTTTCAATTTGATCAACCGGAAGACCATCGGTTGTTTGACTAACTACAGCATCAATGCTTCCTGTTACATCTTCTAATGCATCAATTTGATTTAAGTTGAGATCTTCATTTCGTTGAAGTTGTTGACGCATGCGACCAGTCATCTGATCTTCGCCAGATTCAAGTGCATTAATTGCTTGATCAACATTAAAAGGTTGATTGACTTGTTGAATTTCAACTAAAGATTCATTACGCAAATCTTCAAGAACTCGTTCAGCGGTTCCTTGCAAACGCATCTGATATTCACGAACAGAAGACCTTGCTCGTTGATCAGCCCTTGCTTGACGTTCACTTAATTGTTGAAATTCAAGAATTAAACGATCTGCCGCATCGCCACCAGATTCAATAGCAGGGGCTTTTGCTGTAGCAATAGATTGTGTTTCGTTATACGGAACACCTGTTGAAGAAGATTCTTTATAGCCGCGTTCTTCTAAATAATCAAAAAGATTAAATTGTTTTGGAGTAGCAGAAATAGGACGTGAAGTGGATATTGAAACTGAACTAATGTCTTCAGGAGATGCTCCTTCAATCAGTGAAGAAATATCAGGAAACAACCCCAGAGCTTCTCGTCGTGTTTCTGTGATGTTTGGCCCAAATTCAGAACTACGTAAAGAACGTAGGGTAGGGGAAACGTCTTTACCTATTTCTAGTTGATATGTGTCTGGTCTAGCTAATTGACGATTAAGGGCTCTTTCTGCATTAAGTTGACGCCTTGCCTGAATTGCTTCTGGGCTAAGGCGTTCGTATGCAAAAGTAGAAGGATATACATCGCGATACGTTGGTTCTTTGCGATATGGGCTACGATATTCCTCTTCATTTAAATCAATAGAAGAAAGATCTACTTGTCTTACGCCCTGGGGACGCTCTGACCTTGCTTGACGAATAATTTCTTCTGCTTGTTGTTGACGAGTTACTGTTGGACCAGGACTTGGGCGAGAAGGCCGTGGTGCGGATGCTGCAGCACGCACTGTGTCTTCCGCTTGACTAGCAACTGATCCAAGGTCTTGAACAGTTACAGGCTTTACAGCGTTACGACGTAAGCCTTTAATAATTCCCCTGCCCGCAAGTGCGCCAATTCCAGCCCCAAGGGCTAAGCCGCCAATCAAATCTAATGCTGTAGGTTCTTTTTTTTCTTCATATGCTTTTTGTGCGGCCAAAGCTGCATAGATATTGGGATCTTGGTACGAAGAAGTCATTTATTTTTTACGTTTTAAACTTTTGTGCTTTTTATATTCTATTAGTTGCTAATCCAAGAAGTAGATGACGTATATTAAGTAAATAACAGTGTGTTTTTGTGAAATGGACGCAGGTGTGCGCCAAAAACGTGTAGAAGCCCTGG
>Ga0213922_1000564_pt1 | contig 16901 bp, 28 predicted proteins | sample McNCre2917MG_FD_165060 | JGI IMG/M metagenome (GOLD analysis project Ga0213922, IMG submission 165060) | Freshwater microbial communities from McNutts Creek, Athens, Georgia, United States - 29-17 MG | ecosystem: Environmental > Aquatic > Freshwater > Creek | place: USA: Georgia | collected... | reverse complement strand
TCGCGCGCGAGCTGTGTCACTGAGCGTCAGTCTCGCCCTTCTCGGGTGTCGGACCCTTCGCCAACTCCTGCAATTGCGCGGCGGCGAGCTGGCGCACCTTCATCCAAAGCTCGGCGGAGTGCTTCAGCGGCAGCTCTCCCAGACCAGCAATGATCTGGTTCCACTCGCTCACGCTGAGCGTCATCGTGATGGGGGTATTGTTGTCGGGGTTCATTGGGGCTCCGTTTCAGTTTGGTTGTCGCTGCCCTCTTTCGGCGGCGGCGCGGCATTGTAGGCTTCACGGGCAGCGGTGATGCCTTCGTCCGTCGTCGCGGTTTTGTATTGCGCCTGATAGCTCAGGGCAGCATTCGACATGACGAATTGGATGTACTCCGCATCGGTCGCGAACGGTCCAGGCTCGGGCTTGTTGGTGTCGATGGTGACGATCATGATTTCTCCTATCAAGTTCCAATAGCCGGTGTTCCGGCGTTGTTCCAGAGGATTCCGGGTCCGGGGTTGGAAGTCGGAAGTCCGCTGATGTGAATGACGTTTCCGGCTGCGCCAGTTCCGACGCCTTCGGGCTTGATTGACGCAACGCCTCCGGTTGTCATCGAGATAGCTACGCGACGATAGTTTGATGCATCGGTATAGGTTCCGTAAATGCGGGAGGTTTGCGCATTCACCCCCCGCCTTTGCGCCAGCGTGTCGGCGGCGTCGCGAAGAAGAAACAAGTCTCTGGTGTTTCTGTTTGCGCCCCCGGAGGACCATGCAATTCCATAAGCGCCAGAAACTGCAAGTCCAAGATCTGAAACGGAAATCATTGCTCCGTTATTAACGGATGAAATGAAAATTTCACCGTCTCCAGCGCCGCTATCCGCAACGATTGCCCCCGTTGTTGCGGGTAGCGTGAGGTTTCCAGAAATCCCAAGATTGCCCGACTTGCTCACTCTCGTTCGACTCACCCCCCCCACCCTCAAATCCATCAACAGCGTCCCCGCTGCCGATGCGGTATCGGTGACATTCAGCCGAATGCCATTCGCTGCGCCTGTCGTGTTCCAGGTGCCGGTGATGTCGAGTAGGGGGCTGGTGCTGGCTCCGGTGATGTTTGGCAGAAACGCCAGACTAGTCCCCGACGTAACCACGCCCGACGCATTGAGGTAGAGAACCCCATTTGCCGTGCCCCCCGGCAAAACCGCACCCCCCGGGAAATTCACTTGCCCCGTGTTATTGACCCAGATACGCGGATTCCCATCCCCATCGGAAATGACAATGTAGTTTGAGAGGGTGCGGATATCCAGGCCGCCCTGGTTGCCGTTGTACGGTCCGAGAATTGTGTTTTTGCTTCCCGTGGTGACGTTATATCCGGACACGAATCCAACCAAGGTGTTCAGCGTTCCCGTGGTAATGTTGTACCCGGCCCCTCCACCGAATGCGCTGTTGTAGTTTCCGTTGTTCCTTCTCAGCGATTCTTTTCCAAACGCGGAATTTCCAATCCCTGAGACGTTGTCTTGCAATGCTATTTCCCCAATAGCGCAATTTCCGTAACCTGTTAGATTGGCAAACATTGCCGACCAACCAATGGCAATGTTTCCATCCCCGGAGTCGTTTGTGTAAAGCGCTCCATCTCCAATGGCTACGTTTGTCGACCCGGCAGTGTTGTTTCTGAGCGAGTTTTGACCTAGCGCCGTATTTGCCGTTCCGGTTGTTGTGTTGATCGAGGATTCATACCCCAGCGCAGTATTCGGATACGTCTGGATCGGGATCAGCAGAAAGCTCATTTCATCGTCCTTTCAGAACGTCGTCGATGCGCTCATGCGCAACGTCAGCGCGCTTGTGGAGCTGCGCGAGTGTTTGGTCATGTGCGTCGACGCGGGTTCGCAGCACGGCGAGATCCTGGCGGATCGCCACATAGGCGGCGACGGCGCCAGCGAGGGGGGCTATCACGCTGCCGAGCAGGCTCCCCAGTTGCGTGAGTTCCATGCGTTACCCCGCGATGGATTCTAGGGCTTCGGAGAACCACCCGACCACGGTATCCATGCTGCGCGGGTTCTGTCCAGCGCGCGACCCTGGCAGGCTGGCCCACTGGCTCCCGGCCTTCTGGATCGCCTCGGAGAGTCGGCCCTGTTGCAGCAGTGCATCGGCCCCGATCTGGCGCACCAGACGTCGAGCGGCCTCGTCTTGGCTGGCGGGGCTGAAGTCGGGCAGGCGGGGTGATCCTGGCCCCCCTGCGCTCGCTGCGCGCAGCCGCTGCCATGTGGGCAGGATGAACTGATACGCCCCGGCCGCGGTACTGACGCACCCGGGAGCAAACCCTGCCGCGCGGCACATGGCATCGCTCAGGCGCACTCCTCGCATCTCGCGCGTGGCGACGGGATGATCGGAGAGGTTGCGGAACTGGGCGCCCCCGTAGAACGTGGTGTAGCGGCGCGCGTCGTCCCACCCTCCCACCTCGGCGCGCCGGATCATGGAGAGAAACGCCGACATCAGGTCATCGGCGCTGTAGGCGGCAGTTGGCTCGGGCATGGTGATGGGTGTCCAGGGCTCGGGGGCGGGCTCTGCGCGGCCCCTGGCGGGATCGTAGGCGTCGTATTCGGATGATGCCTCGAGTGTGCCCGTCTCGGGGTCGTAGACCTCGATCACGGGGCGCGGATTGACCGATGCCCGGGCGCGACCGGCCCAAAGCAAAAGGGCTGCAATGCCCAGTGCAATTGCAGCCCCTTGGGCACCGGAGCGGGTGCGTCTCATTCGACCGGCCCCAGGAAGTTGAGATTGCTGAAACCCATCGACAGTGTTGCGGCGCCCCCGATCCCAATGGCGAAAATATCGTCCTGCGGTACCACGGTATCGAACACCAGGATGCCGCCCGCGACCAGTTGAATTGGCGCGTTCGCGTCTGCGTCTCGACCGAAATCCAGATTGATCGGGTTTCCGGCGACGTTGCGCAGGATCAGCATGTTGCGGAAGTTCTGTGGCGCGGCCAGGACAAGCTGGCTGGCAGTCGTCACCGCGAAAACCACCGATCCATTGATCTGCGCATACCGATGCGCCTCGCGCACGGCGGCGGACTGCGACGCCTGCACCACGGCGCCCGACGCAATGGCCGGGCGCATGGTGCGGATCTCGGGGACTGCCTCGATGGTCTGCGGCGCCGACCACGGCTTCATGGTCGGCAGCGGGCGCACGGGCGGGAATCGCATGATGCGCCCCTGGATCAGACTGCCGAGTAGGTGCGGACCAGGACACCCTCGAAATAGAGGTCAAAGGTGTAGGTCTGCGCCACTGCGCCCGAGAAATTCGTCGCGGTAACGGTCAGCGCGGTTCGTCCGGAAATGAATCGCGGGTAGGGGAATCCGCCAACCTGGCTGGCGCCGTTCGTCGCGTAGTTTTCGATGTCGACCGGCGCGTTCGTAAACTGTTCGTTCGTGCCGCTGTCGGTGATCAGGACGCGGATATAGGCGGCGGTTTTGTTGCTGACGGTTTCTGCCGTAGCAATCGACGCGCGGTATTTCAGCCCGGTGCAGATGAAATCCGCATTGGCCGTGATGCTGAGTTGTTGCGTTGCGGTCGCAGCAGGCGCCAAACTCGTGAACGTCACGGTGTAGCCATACGGGACCAGCACGATGGGGCGCCCGCCGTAAAGCTGATTCGCGAATGCCTGCAATTCGAGCAGGCCGTAGTGGTTCGACCCTTCGCCCGTGTATCCTGCCATTTTGAAATCTCCGGTGTCTGAAAACGAAAAACCCGCGCCGGGGTCACCCCTGGCGCGGGTTGATTGCGCCCGCGCGCGGGGCTTACTGGCTCGCGCGGAGCATGTAGCCGTCGAGGATCACGCCCACGCGACCATTGAAGGTGCTGATGGTCGGGACCAGTGCGGGCCACCTCAAGAGAACCTCGAAGTTGACCGCAGGCTGAAGCGTGATGCGCGGCTCGATGTAGTACGGTCGCCCACTCGCCTTGTTGAGCGTGGCGCCGACCTGCGCGGTCGTCGCGCTGTTGCTCGAAAGCGCAGCGTCCAGGCTCTGATGCGCCTTCGGCGGGAAGGCCAGCAGCGGCGTCTCGCGCAGGTAGTTCTTGGACAGGACGTTGAACTCGAGCATACCGGTCTGGTAGAACTGTTGCACGTCCGCGATTGCCGCAGTTACTGCCAGCGCAGCCACGGCGGCGAACTGGTTCAGCGCGGCGGTCGTGTAGGTGTTGGCGGCGCTCGACGCACCCGGCAGGAACAGGACTTCGATGGACTCGATCAGGTAGGACTTGCCCGAGGGAAGCTGCCCGCCGAGTTCCATGTTGGTGTCCCACTGGCTCTTGGCGGCGCCGACGGTCGCGCCGATGGCGGTCGTCACACCCTGGCCGATGGGGGCTTGGAAAAACGAGAGTTGCTGCGCACCGGCAGCGGGGTAGAGCTGGTAATCGTACAGCCGCTGGCGGACGATTTCCGATTGCCCGGGGTTCGTGACCCGGTTCGATGCGAAGTCGGTGATGCTGACATCCATGATGTTGCTTTCTCAGGAAGGGTTTCGGTTGCGCGGGGCGATCAGCGGATCGTCACGCCTTCGCGGACGCGGGCCATATTGCGGCCATTCAGCAGCGCGGTCGCACCAGGCGCGGAGTAGCGGTTCAGCATCGGGGTCGGGGCGCCGGGCGCGGTGTAGTGACCGACGATGCCTCGATTCGGGCCGACGCGGCTGGCGCCCTGCGTGATCACGCCCGGGGTCATGTAGCCGAGCTGCATCGTGCTCGGCAGGAGGTTCTTGACGATGTCGTAGGCCTGCACGGTCAAGCTGCCCGTGGCGGCTTTCATCGACAGACCCCGAGTCGGACCCTTCAGCGCGGTGCCGATCAGCACGGTGATGCTGGCCTTCACCACGTCGCCCAGACCGACCTGACCGGGAGTGCGTTGCAGCATCGCGGGAAGGAAGCGATTGATCTGCCCGTGGAGCAGGTCCATCGCGACGGCGCCGCCACCTTGCACCAGTGCGTCTTGCATCGCGCTGACCACGCTGCGGAAGCTGAAACCGCCCAGCATCGCGGGATTGCGGCGGCGGCGGGTCATGCGGATGGGATTCGAGCGGCGGGCCATGCGACGGCGGCGCGGATTCATGGAGACGATGGCGGGCATCTCGGGGTTGCGGCGACGCGCGCGACGGCGCGAGGAACCGGAGCGGGCGCGGTTCATCGCGACCAGGCGCCGCGTGGCGGCGCGCTGAGCGGCGCTGCGGCGCTTCGACCCACCTTTGCGGGCGCGGCGCCGGGGATTAATCAGGAGCATCTCGGCCATTTTGGCTTTCCTCGATTGCGCGGGACTATCGACGGACCCGCAGGGTTGCAGAAAATCTATCGCACATTGGCGACGGTGTCAAACAAGGTGCGCGTGCTTCTTGTCGCTATCGTCCACGATGCCGGCCTCGGTGAACCGATACCTGCCGCCCACAAGCAGGATCTGGCGCCCGTCAGGCGCGACGCACAAAAGCGGCTTGTCCGCCTTGCGGAACTTGTGGATGTAGCGTTCGGTCTGCCCATCGCGGACCGTCGTGTAAAGCAGCCCATCACATTCCCCGATCACGGCGGCGACGCGCGGCAGCTCGGGCACCTGGACGCGCTGGCCCTGGCTGACGTCGTGACCCGTGAAGCGTTCGTACAAGTCGGCGGCGCGCTCCAGGTCGTTGCGCCCGCGAGCGCGGCCACGGGCGCGGCTGGATGGAGGGACGCTTCCACTCATATCGGCTTTGAAGTCAATACAACCCGAACCTGCATAGTGTCCGCGTATGCCTTCGCGTACTGCAACGCGTCGGCTTTCTTGCGAAACTTCGCGATGTCATACGCGGGCTTTCCCTGCGAATCTGCGACGTGAACCACATAGAGCATGGTTTCGCGCGCGGGGTTCTTCGCGGCGGGCTTGCGCGTTTCGCTGCCCACCTTTGCCTTCGTGATTTTCATCGGTCGAATCCCTTTCGATACGTGTTCGCGCTTCAGCCCCTCGGGTTTGTCGCAGTCCCAAGCGGCGAGTGCGCGGTTGATCGGTGACCCCGGATCGCGCGCGGCGCGCTCACCCGTCAGCAGCTCGCGCATACCCCCCATGCGCGCGCAGAAGCTCTCTCGGCGCTTCGCAGCGGCGGGCCAGCGGCGAGCCTGCGCGAGCGTCACGGGGCGCTTCAGCGGCATGGTCAATCCTTCGGCGCGGCGCGGGTCTTCGGCGCCACGCGCGCGCCCTGCATCTGCACCTTGGACTTGAGGTCCGAGCGTAGGCCCAGCTTGAACCAGTCGCGGTTCAACAGACCATGCTTGATCACCTGTTCGATCACGGCCACGCGCGGGACATCGAGCGTCTGGGCGATGCGGGTCAGCGTGTCGACCGTGGTCGGATCCAGGCGCACCTCGATGGTCGCGAACCTCTCGCGGTATGCGGCCTGCCGCTCGGCGGCCGATGCGTACAGTTTCGGGCGGGGATTGGTGCGGGCCATAGCGTCACGCGTGACGAAACTCGAGATTTTCGCGGCGATGTCTGCGCATCATCTGGCCTTCAGCGGTTCGTGTAGGCCCGATAAATCAGATACGCCCCGATGCCGATGGCGACCCATTTCACGGTTGGAGCGAGCGACGCGAGAAAGCTCGAACTCGCAACCGAGATCGCATTGTCGGATTCCGCCATCGCCTCAACGATGCGCGCGCGTTGTTCGGGGGTCGCGGCGTCGATCACCTGAGCGCGGCGCAGTCGGTCGTTGACCCCGGACAGCCATTGCGAGCCCCACACAATCAGGGCGGCGGCGGTGCCGATGGCGGCGACCAGGGCGGCGGGGGCGACCAGCGGGGGAAGGCCCAGCGTCCCGGGGATCGACAGTTGCGGGAACCTGCCGCCCAGCGCATTGATCGCGGCGGCGCCCGCGTTGATCGCCTCGGCAGTGACCCGTAGCGCGGTGCGGCGGGACTCGTAATCGGACAGCGCGGCTTCGAGCGCGGCGGCGGTCGTCGCGTCCAGGGCGCCGGTGCCGAGTGCGCCCGATGCGGCCCAGTAGGTTCGGTCCAGCGCATCAAGCGTCGTCTGAAACTCTGCCGCTTTCTGGCGGTAGTAGTCCATCGCGAATGGCGACGTCGCCGCAGGCACGGCTTCACCGCCCCAGCGATCCCCTAGCGTTTGCGCGTCCATTGCATCACCTGTACGAACAGTGAGTAGGCGCCCCAGACCGTCAGCGCGGTCTGTAGGGCGTCCCAGACTTGATCCCGCACGGGCGCGGGGGTCTGCGGGTCCACGTCAACCCCTGCGGCGCAGGAGCAGCACAGCCACCAGCGCAAGGCCACCATACAGAAGCAGGCTGCGCGTCTGCGCGCTCAGGCCGACATTGATGGCGGGCGCGTACTCGCTCGGTTGCAGCGGGGGCAGACCCTGGCGGGCGCGGTCCAGTTGCGCCTTGAGGATCTGCCGCTGGTAGTCGGCCATCGCGACCGTGGTCATCGCGCGCGAGATAGCCGAGATCCAGGATTCGCCCTCGACGGCGATCTGGTTGGCGATCTGCGTGATTCCAGGCGCGGCCTGCTCGATGGCCGGGATAAATCCACGGTCTTCGGTCGCGGCGGTGCCGAAAGTCGGATTCGTGATGGGGTACTCGATGTCTTCCATGTGTCACCTTGTCAAGGCCACCAAGGCCAGAATCGCGCCACCAATGAGCAGCGGCGTCGTGTAGGGGTGCGACGCGGCGGCGCCGGTTGTCGGGTAGCGGTTCGTCGCCATCGCGCCCGATGGGGAAATGCTGGTGTAGGTGCCGTCGCCATTGTTGACGATCATCGATCCGTCGGTCGTCATCTGCGGTTGTCCCACGGGTGGCTTGGTGCGCACGGTGCGCCCCGATGCGTCGGTCGTCACGATCATGCCGTCCGGCGTCGCGCGCACGGTTGACGAACCGACGCGGGCCTGCGTGACCCGGTTCGGCGGCTGCGGGTTGACCAGGCGCCGGTAACTGTCCACCAGTTTGAGTGCCTCCAGCATGATGCCGTTGGCGTCTCGCAGAACCTGGCCGACGGACAGACCCGGGTTTCCGGGGTCCGGGTTCGGCGCGAAATTGCCGCCGACCTCGACCAGGCCCCCGCCACTGCCGCCTACCAGGATGTCAGCGGGGAGCTGTGCGGCGTCGTCGACGGTGACGACATCGTAGGCGGGCGGGTAGGTTTCGCCGGGGGCGGGCGGGCCGAAAACATCGACCGGCTCCAGCATTCCGTACTCGGGAATGCTGAAGTCGAACTCTGGAATCTCGACGCCAGCGAACGGATCCGAGAAATCGACATCGAATGCGGGCGCCTCGACCTCGGCGCCTCTCCAGAAGAACTCGTCATCCATTTTCGGCACCTCGACGGGTTGCGTGAAAACCTCGACCGGCTCGATAGCGGGCGGCGCGGCGTCGATGGTCGGAATCGGCGCCATCATCTCGACGGGTGGCAGCTCGACCACGGGAGCGACGGGCACCGGCTGGGGCTCGGATACCGGCGGGGCGACAGAGTAGATCGATTCCCAGCGTTCTACAGTACCCCAATAGTTGACGCGACCGGCCGAATCCACGTCATAGACCGATTGGCTGGCATCGTCCACCAGGAACTTTTGCGTCCAAATGCTGACTTCTCGCAGCGGCTCGGGGGCAACAGATGGCATGGGGATTTCCGCTTCAAAAATTGGCGGCGCTGGCGGCTCGTAGAACGGCAGCGGCTCGGGCTCGAAGACCGGCGGCGGTGGCGGCTCATAGACCGGCGGCGGCTCGGGCTCGTAGACCGGCGGTGCGGGCGGCTCGTAGAACGGCAGCGGTTCGGGCTCGTAGACCGGCAGCGGCGGCGGCTCGTAGACCATCGGCGGCGGCTCGATGGTCGGCCCCATTGTCTCCACGGGGTCAAGCTCAGGCAGCAGCGCGGGCGCGGTCAGCAGCTCGGCAGCGGTGACGGTGTCAGCGGTGATCGGCAGCGTCGGGACCACAAAGCCCGGATCGACATCGAACCCGGGCATGGTCGGGCCGACGAAGGGGGCATCAAGCCATTCGTCAGGGGGCAGGATAGGCCCGATGCTGGTGTCGGGCAGCACACTCATGGCGGGTAGTACCGCATCGACGGCGATAGGCGCCAGCGTCGAAACCAGCACCTTTCCGGGGTCGGCGCCGGTTGCCAATTTGATCCCTGCCGACACCACGGGGGTCGGTACGTTCAGCAGTGACGCGAGCGGGCCGGCCCACACTGGCGACATGAACAGGGCGATTTTCAGCAGGTTTCCCGCCCCATCGTCCCCCTCGATTTTGATGTCCTGCACCTGGCCGTCGGGGGTGAACAGGCCCCAATAGGTGTTATAGGTGCGGCGGTCGGGATGTTTTCTCGCCAGGTCGAAACCACGCGCGCGCAGTGCGTCGATTGCGGATTTTGCGGCGGTGGAATATGTGAGCGAACCCCTGGCTTCAACCAAATATCCCTCGTCGTTCAATGCCAGGTAGGTGGGCTGAAAATAGACATCACCCGTAAACCCGGACTGACGAAGTATTTTTTCCCATAGATCATTAATGGGATATTGCATCCTCTCGGGGGTTTCGCCCCATGCGCCCCAGCGTGGATCGTTCCATTTCCAGTATTGCTCAAACCCGGGCTTTGCCGAAACCCACAACGGGCTATAGGTGACGGGCGGCGGCGGCGGGGTCCAATCGACAACAGCGGCGTCGTTCATGCGCCCCCCTCGATCCACAGTGACAGCGGCGCCGGGGGTTGCCACCCGAGCGGCTGATGTTCCGTCGGGTCGGCGTCGATCCAGGCGCCAGCGGCGTATGTCTGAAGCCAGACATGGTCCCATGCGCCAGGCGCCGCGAAAGCCCCGATCACGAATCGGGTCGGGTAGCCCACTGCCTCAAGCAGCGCGGCGAGCAATGCGGCCTGGTCGTCGCAATCGCCGACCCTGCGGGCCAGCGTGACCACGGGATCGGTCAGCGTCTCCAGTGCGTGGACATCGCGCACATAGCGGATCGAATCGCGGACATAGGCGTGTAGTGCCTCGACCTCGCAAAGCTCGTCGCGCTCGGGCGCGCACCAGATGATCGATGTCGCGGCCTCGATGATGCGCGGGTCTGACTTGCGCTCGTTGACCAGGGCTCGCATTGCGCGGATGGTCGCGAAAACGCCCGCATTGCCCGATGGAGTCGGGACCGTGCGGGCGCGAAGGGTGACAGTAGGTGCGGCGTACACCCGCGCCATGATAGCGGCGCGGGGTCGCGTTGTCGCGTCAGTCGGTTCCGCCCGCCTTGATCGGCTCGGGCTCGCTCAACAGTTTGATGCAGTGATCGCGCGCGGCATTGAACCAGGGCTCGTGTTTCGCGCATCCGCCGTGGATCATCTTGAGGAACCCGAAATAGTCGGGTCTTGCCAAGTGCGGCAGCAGATCGTCCGGCAGGTTGTCGGCTGCGTACTCGCCTCCGAATTGCGGTGTGTCACCACGTTCGGCCATTGCGATCATGGCCCCAAGTTGCTTCCTCAGTTTGATGACGTTCATCGGGTCTTCCTCGGTCTGTTGCAGCGATTGCGGAATGTCCAGCGGTTGCGCGGGCGGCGCGGGCAGCGCGGCGGGCTGGCCCTGGCCCTGGCTCATGCCCACCTTCACCAGATCCAGCACCTTCGGCAGCATCGACATGGGGCTTTCATCGGCGGGCTCGGCGGGCGGGTTGACCTCGGCCGCGACCTCGCGCAATGTCTTGATCGCGCCCACCAGTTGCCCGAGCATCGCGGCGGGATCGCTCGCAGGCGGGGGCGGCGGCGGCGGGGTGTTGAGCCCCATTGCCTCGCGCATCGATGCCATGAGGGCGAGCGTTCCCTGTAGCTGCGCGGTCGGGTCCGGGCGCTGCGAGACTGCCTCTAGGATGCGTTGCTGGCCCTCGGCCAGCATACGCACGACATCGGCAAGCTCGCTCGATTGCGGCGCGGCCACGGGCGCCACGGGCTCGCGGTTCGGGGCGATGCGGAAATGGTCCCGCAGCAGGATCCCGCGCTTGCCCATGCTGACCACCCGTAGCTCGTAGTTGCCCGGACCCCATTCCTGGCGGACGCGCGCGATGTCGCCCTCCTCCCACTCGGGAACGGTGTAGTCGGTACACCATTCGAGCCCGGTGCCGCCTACGACCTTGCGGTACACCTTGACCTTCATTCGGTCGCGTTCCTCGCCCTGCATCGAACGCAGGCGATCCAGGATGGTTTCTTCGTCATCCTCGATGGGCAGCGCGACGGCGGCGGCGCTGGGCATCTGCAAAATCCATCCCTCGGCGGGGGGCGCGTCGGGTGCGGTCTTCTTCGTTGGCATGGTGTTTTCCTTGGCAAAAAAATGCCCGCGTTATGCGGGCATTTTGGGGGCTGGGTTGACTACGTCAAGCCTTCTTGCCCTTCGCGGGGGCGGGCGCGGGTTCGGTCTCCTCGGCCTTCGGCGCGGCCAGCGCAAGGGGCTTGTCCATGCCGGTGACGGACAGGAGCTTCGCAAGTCGCGCGCTCGGCTCGGCGTTGACCAGGGGGCGGGCCACAAACTCGTAACCCGTTACGCTCTTGGCGGACTTGCGCGCGCCGATGGACAAGGCGAATTCCACTTGCTCGCTCTGCGACAAAGCCGATTGCAGCATCTGCCCGAGGAAAGTCGGGAGGATGGTCTGCGATGACGAGAACGTCTCGCCGGTAATCTGGCTCACGGCCAGAAACTCGCCGTTCAGCCTGATGAACTCGCCTTTGTCGGTCTGGCCGACGGCGCAGGAAGTCGTGACCCCCGCGATCTTCAGCAGTTCCATGCTTTCGCCATCGGCGCAGTCGGCCAGCGCGGCCTTGATGTTGTCCACGGTCAGCCCGCAGGTGCGGAGCGTGATCTTCCTTGCAATTTCCTGCGTGGGGGCTTGTTGGTTGCTCATCGCGTTTTCCTTAGTTGATACGCGCCGGGTTGGCGCAGCGGAAATGTACCAAAGGGCTGACGATCCCGTCAACGCGGTTTATGTGCGTCATCAGGGTGATGATGTCCGACATGAAATCATCCACGCCAAATTTCAGCAGGCGCGAAAGGTCTGCATCGCGGCGGTTGAGCTTCAGCAGCGCGACATCCATCGCGATCAGGCGCGGCTCGGGTAGTTGCTCATGGGGCAGAAGGGGGATCCGTCTTTCATCCATTATGTTTTTAAGGATCTTGCAGGCCCGGTGCGCGATCCTGGCGGCGGTCGCCAGATCATCCGGGTTCAGCTCATGCCACGGGATCGCGCGGCCCTGGACTTCATGCGGTAGCTGTATGTTGCTCATGGTCTTCCTCGGTTGAATGCCCCCGGCGGGAGCGGTGGACGTACATCTCGGCGCCTCGCATGACGTCCAAGAAGTTCGTTAGCTGTAGTTGATCCTGGCGCGGCGCCTTGCCTTCAAACCAGCGTTCAAAATGTTCGCCCGTCAGCGCGCGAACATCCATCCCGCGCGCGGCCTTTTTGCGCCCGTCGGCTGAGACATAGACCTTGCGATCAATGATCGAGTATTCCGCGCCGGCTTCCTCGATTTTCCATGCGCCATAGCGCAGCGGGTCAACGTCCATGTGCGCGGTGACATCGCGCGAGAACATCAAGCAATCGGTGTCCGCATATAACCAGGACTCGGGATCGATCATGATTGCGCGGCGCATGACCATGCGGACCCATGCGGTGATGAATGCTGCAATCTGCGGTTGATGGTGCGGCTTCGGTCTACTATCGTCATCGAACCTCCAATAGACATGGTCTATGGGTTCGGCGTCGTCGTCAGCGTACCAGGGCAGAAAACCCGGCGGGCACTCTGCCGACAGTGCGTATTCGATGCCGTCGAGTCGCTCGGCGGTTTTGCCGTAAGCAGTCGTGCCGAGTGCTTTCACCATGCGGCCCATAGCGGACTGCGGACCTCCTGGCGCGGTCGCGCGCAGCTCCTCAAGGCGATTGACAAAATCTGTCATTCTGAAATTCGCGGACCAGGCCCACCATTCGATGGGCTCGATCTCCCATCCCTCGGCAACCAGTTGCCGGTGCTCGTCGCTCGTCACCCAGGCGCCACGGATGATGCCGCGCGCGTAGGTCGAGCGAATGCGCCCCTGGGCATCCTCGACCTTGACGTAGAACGGGACCGTTGCAACTGGTGACCCTGGCGGCGTCCATGCGTCGATCCTGATCATGTAGGTATCGATGTCGGGGTCTATCGCGTAGGTGCCATGCATCATGCTGCCGCAGGGCATCAAGCAGTCCCGCATCGCGGCGGCGTAAGCCTGGTTGATGTCGTACTTCCAGACCGGCCCCCGGTATTTGCTGCGACAGAAAACGTACCCTCCCCGGCTCAGGAACTCGCGGACCGGCTTTTCGGCGTCGTCCTCGAGCGGTCTTACGGTAACCCTTTCTGGGATGTTGGCGCCGAATACGCGGATTGCGGTTCCGCCGATGGTCAGGCCCAGCGGCTCGCCAAAGTGCGACATCAGGATGTCCTGCGCATGGGTGAGCGCGGCGTGTAGCCCCTCGGAGTCCCGCAGCGCGTAGGCCCGGTGCCCCGGGTCGGCCGCATCGAACCCGCGCGACCAATCGGGCGCGGGCAGCTTCGGCAGCTCGGGGGCGAACGTGCGCAGCAGCTCGTCCAGCGCGCAATCGATGCCCAGCATGGCCATGCCGTCCGCGAACGTCCATCGACGGGTGCGGCTCGTCGGGTCGTCGGCCCGGTGGATCACCAGGGCGCGCAGCTCGCGCGATCCCGTCAGGTAGGGAGTGATGCGCCACGCCGGATCCCGGACCAGGGCGGCGGCGACGAAGTAGGCATCGAATCGGTTGCCGTTCCAGGCGCAGAAAACCGATCCCGCCAGGTCGTCGGTCAGGAAGTGCGCGCATAGCTCGTCGTGCAGGTGCGCCATCGTGCGGATGGGCGACCCATAGCGCCAATCGTCACCAGCGGCGGTCAGATACAGCGGGCGCGGAGTGCCCGAGCGAATAGGTGCCGTCTCGAAATCGTAGGCGACCAGGCGGGCGGGGTTAGCGGCGCGCTTTCTTTCGCGGCGCTTGAATGCGGGTCTTTGCGGCTTCACGGCGGGGGGGCTCCATGTTGCGCGTGTCGATCTGTAGCAGCACCTGATTCGCAAGCAGGGTGCCGGGGGTGCCCGTGGCGGGCTCATGCTTCGTGCGCAGCTTCTCGTCGATGTCGCGGGCGATCATCTGCGCGGGGAAGTCCAGGGGGGTGTACTTCGTGAACATCGGGACGTTGATCGCCCCGCCGTTGACCTTCTCGATAATCTGGCGGCGGTTGTCTTTCTGGCGCTCGGTGCGCGGACCAACCTGCGCGGCGTCGCGGCGCTTCTTGTAAACGCGGATGTCCACGATGCTGCCCACGCTCGCAGCGTAGAACTTCTTCGTCTTCGCCTTGCCAGCGATCCACGCATTACGCAGCGCATCGGACAGAAAGTGCACGTTCTGTGCTGCGACGCGATCCCCGGGGGCAACCTTCTGGCGCCCGGTTGCCGGGTCGATCACCGGAACCTTGACCCTGACAACCTCGCCAGTGCGGCGGTCTATCCTGTCCTCCAACTTCGATACCTTCATCGGGAGGCGCGAATAGAACACCGGCAGGGACTCATCGAACGGGAGCTTGTCGCGGCGAGCCTGTGCGCGGGCCACGTCAGTGTGGATCGACAGCGCAACATCAATTGCAGCGCGTAGGCCCGGGTCGCTCAGGATCTTGGAATCGGGCGCGTATTCGCCCTTCAAAATCCGGCCCACTTTCTGATGGCTGATGCCCGTCAGGGCAGCGACGTTACGCTGACTGCCTGCGCTCGTGTAGATCAGCGCGAGCTTGTCCGCAAGGGACAGATTGCGGGCCATCGTCAACCCTGCGCGCTGAGTCGGTGCAGGGCTTCAGCAGCGGCGATTGCCGCCGGTGTTTGTAGGATGCGCGGACCCTCGCGCTTTCGGGTGACCCGGGTCTGTAGCTCCGGGAACAACATGCGGTCGATCCTGGCTAGCAGCGCATCGACCTCGGGGGGCTCGCGGAACGGGTAGCCCGCATCGCGGAGCTTCCATCGGAACGAACTGAGCAGAACGGACGCATGAGCCAGCGCGTCCCGGGCTTCGCCGGCGTCGAATGTCTCGACCTGGTCGGCGGGTGAATGTGTGTCCATCGCGGGCGCGCTCCTTGCGGGCGCCGATTGTCGGCCCCCGGCTCGCTCGGTTGCAATGCGGGCGGGTCTATGGTAGCGTCCCGCTCAATAGCTGACCCCTATCGACCATGAATGCGACCATCATCCAAGCAGTCGTCCGCCACGTCCTGACCGCCATCGCGGGGGGCTTCACCGTCCGGTACGGGCTCGACGGCGCAGCCCTCGATGCCGTCATCGGCGGCGCCGCAGCTGCCGCAGGGCTCGGATGGTCGATCTGGGACAAGAGGCGCAGCGGGCACTGATCATCGCGAGCGGGCGCCGGGGGGCTGGCGCCCACAAAGAGAAACCCCCGAGGGCTCGCGCTCTCGGGGGTTTTTTCTTGGGGGCGGTCTTGCTACAAGAGAACAACCCTCACGCCCTGGGGAGTCATCGACCCCCGAAAGTCGTCGAAAAACTCCTCTAGTGATTCGCTTCCCCATTCCCTCCATACAAAATTGATAGCGTCATCTGCTGACGCAAAGTCTCCCGTCCAAAACGTTTCGAGCTTGGTGCCTGCTGGTCTTCCATATTTTCCGGGTTCGTCGTTCAAGAGGAATGACTCAATTCGATAGGTTGGCATGTTTTCCTCACCGAGTGCGTTGCTTGATGTTCTTCACGCTGCGGACCGGGGCGCGGCTCACCTCGGGGATCGACGGCGGGCGGGTCGCCATGAACCATTGCGCGGCATAGGCCCGGATGGCGAGGTTCTTCCCCTTCTGGCGGGCGCGCATCTGTTCGGGGCTGCACCCAGGCGCGTAGGTCTTGTCAGACATTGCCCGTCCCCTTGTTGATCGCGGCTTGGAACTTTGCGCGGCGCGCGTCGCGGGCCTCGGGCTGGGTGTCGAGCGGGGGGAAGGTCTGCGGGATGCTGACAACCCCATCCTCGTCAACCACCACATGATCGCGGATCGACGGGGGAATGGTCATCATCCTGAGATGGTTGACCAGGACTAGACGGATACCCGACAGCTCATCGAGGATCACCTCCATGATTTCGCGATCGGTCAGGAGGACGTTGTCGCCCTCGATGGTTTCGGGCTCGGGCTTGGCAAGGCCTTGCCACGTCGGGGGAAGTGTGGGCTTGTTCATTGTTGCGGCTCCTTGATGACAATTTGCTCCTGATCATTCGACGTATAAAAACTGATGTCAATTTCCCCGGCTTCAGTTTTGATGATCAGGGTTCGATAAATGCAGAACTCTCCGTCTTCCATGTGAATAATCTTGATGGGGCCAACATTGAGGGACAGAACACGGTGAATGTTCAATGTATGCATTTTAAGCCCCGGTGATGACGTAGGCGACGAACAGGACTAGGGCGACGATCACGGCGCCGCCTCCGAACGTCTCCAGGATACGCGCGCGGCGCGTGGGGATCGCGTAGGGGTAGGACGTACGGAAAACCGTATCCGCAAGGACGCGGGGGGTGCGTTCGTTTTTCATGGGGGTTTGGGTGCGAGCGCGCGAGATTGCGCGGGGCGGATTTTGCGCGCGCTCGCGTGATCAGTCAAGGGGCTCGGTTTTTTGCGATCTCCGGATGCACCTCCGGATAAACCTCCGGATAGACGGGCGCCTCCTGGCGCCGTTTTCGTTGGTGGGGACTACCCCGCGGGGCGATCGGGGGCGGGTTTCGTCACGGGTGACGGTTGGGGCACGGGCACGGGCGGGGGTGCGCACGCGCACAGGCACGCGCACAGGCACGCGCGCACGGGGGAGCGCACGCACGCGCGCAGCGCCGACGGCACCGGTGAGCACCGCAGCAGGGGGGCGCTGC
>Ga0213922_1000563_pt1 | contig 16924 bp, 23 predicted proteins | sample McNCre2917MG_FD_165060 | JGI IMG/M metagenome (GOLD analysis project Ga0213922, IMG submission 165060) | Freshwater microbial communities from McNutts Creek, Athens, Georgia, United States - 29-17 MG | ecosystem: Environmental > Aquatic > Freshwater > Creek | place: USA: Georgia | collected... | reverse complement strand
AACTCTACTACAGATACTATACTCTAAAAGATGAGATACCTGCAAATCTGCATGGTCTATATTCGGAAGCAAAAACAAGAAAACTTCCATTCAGAGAAGTTGTTCACAACTATCTAGATAAGAAAGTTGCTCAGGGTGTAATTCCTTCTACAGAGAAGACGAGAATTTATCGTCTTTGGAAGGCTGCTGCTGAGAAGATTGGTGGTTTACCTCCGCTCTAGAGGATAATTTCTTCAGCTTTATTTTTTCAGGAAGAATATCCTGAATATTTTTACAAATATAATTTACTGTTACTTTTTTGTCTTCGTTGAAGACTGAAATCATCACAAATCCTAATTCTGTGATGTAGATGTCAACTATTTTATTCGGACCAGATTCTCCGTCTACGTCAACAAAGAAAGGTTGAGTGTCTCTTCTGATTGTCATTATTTCCAGGTTAGTTTAGATATGTAGTCTGTAAAATTTGAGACCTGCACATTTCTAAACTTCTGAACTGAAGACTCTTTAACTAGTCCTCCCTCTTCCTTGATAGTCTCTTCCTTGCTTGGGATTTCTACTCCCCATGATTGTTCGAAAGCATTTGGAGCTTCCTGGTAGGACTTCTGTTCTTCGTCCAGTGTATCTCTGGTGAACTGCCATCCCATAAATAATTCTTCTGGCGTTTGAAATCCAAAGAATTCTAAAACTTGCTGTTGAACCTCCAATGACTCTTGAACTCTCCAATTCTGGCCTAGCAGAACCATTCCTGCTTTTTTGTTTTTAATCGTGTTTGGTCCTCCATAGGTTGTATATGAACTCTCTATCCAGTCTAATCTCTCAATCAGCTTCTGGTAGATTGCATTTGGGTTACCCCATCTATTAGAAACAAAGAATATAACGACATCGGACTCGTAGATTTCATTTGCTATCTTCCAAAGTTCATCGTCTTTATAATCTAAAGAAGCCCAGCACTTTAAATGTCCATGTGGATTCTTTTTTTCGTCTTTCATTTTAGCCTCTGGAGATCCGCACATGTTACCTTTTAACTCGCTAACACATCCAAGGCAGTTGTGAATCTTAAGTTTAGCTGCATCTAGTGTTACAACTTCAACACCTTTCTCTTTTAGAAGATCTGAAAAGTGTTCTGCTAATCTGGTTGACTTTGGTTTTTCTCCTTTGCTTGAGATGTATTCTCCCCTGTTACTGGTAGTAACAAAAAGAACCCTTTTCTCAGCAGCTAGTGTGCTAAGAAAAGGGTAAATATTTTCCATCTCTGGTCCATATTTAACTTGGATATTAGAATCCCCTGGTAAAATGATAGGACCTGGCATGTTTATTAATCTTCGTTTTCTACCTCAACATCATCGTCACTATCAATGATGTCTACTTGCATTGGAGGTTCTTCCTCGTGGTTTTCTTCTCCTTCTGCACCACCGTGCTGTTCTTCGTCACCGTGGTATCCCATTTCGATGCTGTTAGCCATGAAGTGGTAAACTTCTTCTACATCATCAACGGAAGTTGCAATGTGATCAAGTGCCCATCCATGACCGTTTGTTAGAATTTGATCTACTTCGTGTGGATCAAGCTCTAAAAGCTCATCTACTGCATTCTTAAGAGTGTGAAGATTCTGGAAGAACATATAGTTATTTAGTTCATGACCTTCATGGTTTTCGTGGATCTCTCCTTGGGAAAAATCACTGGATTCGAATTCTTCAAAAAATTTGATGTTTTTCATATTTAGTTTTATTTGTGAGATATATATCCGGAAATAAAAACAAAAAACAATGGGAAAAAGAGTATTAAATTTTGACGGCTATGTCAGAAAGGTAAATGAAGGAATAGATCCGACTAACGAAGGAAAGGTTGGGGATTTTCTTTCAAAGATGAGAAAATCAATCTCCTCTGGAGTATCTAGATTTGCAAAACTCATCAAAGATGGAATTATCAAGATGATTCCAGAAGGTCCTAAAAAAGGAACTCCTGCAGCAAACTACTTCTCTGAAGAGAATGGTAGTATTCTAGATCAAGTAAATGCTCTTTATGCGGGAACTAAATTTGCTGACATGAATCCAGTCGGTGTAAACGAATCTGAATCATATGATGATGTAGACGAGGCAAGAGTTCCTCTTGAATATACCGGGGAAGATCAAACAGTTAGAAACGTTGGCCCTGACGAACTTAAAGATATGTTGGGTAAACTATACAGATCAAAAGATAGAGGAGGAAGAGCAAAGCCTATCTTTATTTATGGTGCACCAGGTATCGGTAAAACACAGATCGTTGCACAGGCAGCAGATGCAGCTGGAGTTGATATGATTAACTTGGATCTTCAGTTCATGGCGCCAGAAGATTTCATGGGTATTCCAAAAGTAGTTGATATTGAAGAGCCAGAATACGAAGAAGGAAGGTTAAAATCTCCGGGTAAGGGTATCACAAGATCTAACCCTCCTGCAGTTCTTCCAGTTGATAACGGACCAGACGGTAAAGGTGGATTCATCTTTATGGACGAAATGAACAGAGCAAATAAGAGAGTTCTAAACTCTATGATGCAGTTCGTTCAAATGGGAAGAGTTGGTGGATATCAGCTTCCTGATAAATGGGTAATTGTAGCAGCTGGTAACAGACCAGAAGACGTATCAGGAGCAGGTGAAGTTGCAGAATTTGACTTTGCGATGGCGGACAGATTTAACATCATCAACTTCGTTCCAGATCCTAAGAAATGGGCAGAATGGGCTAAGAGTAAAAATTCTTTCGAGCCGGAAATCGTAGGATTCGTTGAAAGAAACCCAGAACTATTCCACTACTTGGACAACGAGAAAAACGCTCTTAAATTCCCAACCCCACGTTCTTGGACAGATGCAGCAATGGCTCTTAAAGACGAAATGATTGACACCGGAGCTAAAGATTGGAGAGAACTTTCAACAGATAAAATCTTCGACATCTATTCAGATGCAATCGGTCCATCTGCAGCAGGAAAACTAAAATCATATCTAGACATCATCAAGAGAATTCCAGAAAGAGATCTTGAGATGATCGTAACAAAGCCAGATAAGGCTACTCCGATAGCTAAAGGTCCAGAATTCTCTAGTGTTTCATATGGTCTATATGAAATGGCTCTTAGAAAAGCAGAAGAGATGAACAACGGAAAAGCTACCATCGAGAATCTATACAACATCATGAAGTACTATCAGATGCTAGACAACCTTGAAATTCTTTCTTGGATTTATGCTAGAATCAAAGAGAAGTACCCAGAATTTGCTCTGACTGAAGATACACTAAAGGAGAAAGACACCCCAGAAGGTAAGATGAAGATCGAAGCTGCAATGATGGTTAAGAAAGGAATGCAAGGTAAAGGTCTAGTTTAATAGTCCTTCCAAAAATATAAAGAAGTCCAAAAGACAATGAAGTTTAGTAAAATCCATGTTGATATAGTGGACACCTTTGAGAAGTTTCAAGGGCAAAAGGTCAAGAGCTTTTCACAATTTGTTGTTGAAAATTTTGATCCTTCCCTAAATGAATCTGACTATCAGAAAGAAATCGATGCAAGGGTAAAAGTTCATAGAAATCTTCTATGGATTAATGCGAGAAAGGGATTCTTTGCTCAGCTACTTTCTAAATTAAATATTTATGGTGTTTCTGATCCTAGATACCAAACAATGTGTACCAATGGATTTAATATCCAATACCATCCGGATTTTGTTCTAGGTCAATCCGATGCAGCAATTAGATTTGTTCTTTGTCATGAAATTCTACACTGTGTAGGTGATCACATGTCCAGAAGAGGCGGGAGAGATCCTCTACTTTGGAACTATGCATGTGACTATGCAATCAACCCAATTCTGAACGTTGAAGTTGTCGGTGGAGCATTTGAATGGCCATCCAATTTAGATGGAAGTAGAATGGGATTGTATGAAGAGAAATATGAGGGAATGAAGGCAGAAGACATCTACGATCTTTTAGTTGATGACAAAGCACAGCAAGAGAAAGCAGACGAAGCATTTAAAGATGATCCCCAGAAAGGAATGCACGTGATAGATGCAGATGATGATTTGGGTGAACCAAACAAAGAATCTGTCGTTCAGGAAGTTGAAGAGGGAGAAGAACCCGGAGATGGACCAGGAGAGCCAGGAAAAGAACCAGGAGAACCGACAGATGAACCAGGTGGGTATCCAGGAGGAGAAACAGGAGATGGACCAAAAGAGCCAGGAGATGGACCAGGAGGTGGACCCGGAAAACCAGGAGAAGAAGGCGGAGATGGAAAAGAGGAGGGCGGATCGGGTCAAGATCTAATTGGAAGAAGAGTTAGAATTACTGCAGGACCAAACGCAGGACAAATGGGAACAATTAAGCAGGTTCTACCTAACGGAGATATTATAATCGAATAAGATGCAAATTAAAAAAGGAGATTTCGTAATTGTAGACGTTGACACCGTAGAACCGGGTGGGAAACCATCTGGACAGGATAAGCCACAGCCTAAAGATGGATCAAGTTCACCACAGGAGCTAGAAAGAGCTCCGGATCAGGTTGAAAAACCAGGTCTTGATATTGGCGGAAAAACTGGAGCAGGATACGAAAGAACAGGGAACATCCAAAAAGGAGGTTCTTCTAAAAAATATTCATCTCAGAAGTCACTGGGACAAGGAGGAACAAAAGCAGAAGCTTCTGCTAAATGGGAAAATGCACTTAGATCAGCATTGGCTACTGCAGGATCTTCACTATCCGAAAAGGCGAGAAGACTTCTAAATGAGCTAAAGTCATCTAAACCAAAAGTTGATTGGAAGAAAGAACTTAGAAAGTTCATGGATCAAGCCATGACTAAGTTTGAAGACATTCTACCTAACAAGAGATTCTTGGGAAGTGGAGACGTTTTATATGGAACCGAACTAGCTGGTAAAGACACTTTAAAAGAATTAGTTCTTCCTGTCGATACATCCGGATCTATTTCTAAAGATCAGATTGGAGCATTCCTAACCGAGGTATTCTCTCTAGCAACTAAGTTTGATATTGACACAACTTATATCGTTTACACGTCAGATTCAATCGACTCGATAGATGTAGTTAAGAAGGGTAAAAAACCAGATCTTAGTATGATTAGATCTACCGGTGGTAACAGAGAAGGATTCTTCCCTCCATTTAGATTCATCAAAGAGCCTAAGAAATATCAAGGTAAAGCAAATGGACCACTACCAAAGTCTATTAATCCTTCTGCGGTAATCTACTTCACAGACACTTTTGCAGAATACCCAACCAAGAGTGATTTTGGTATTTCTAAATATGCTAATAGAGTTTTCTGGTTTATCTGTCTAAGTAAAGATCAGAATTTCAACAAACCACCTTTTGGAAAGTACATTCACGTTCCGATTGACAGCAAAGGTAATTTTACCTAAAAATTTTAACTTTCCCAGATTCTTTGAGAACTTGATCTTCATCAATCTCAACATACAAAGGACCTTCTAGGTCCTTTTCTTTGAGGATAAGTTCTAGATCTATCTCGTCCTCTTTTGCAACCACCTTTCTTGGGTTGACCAATTTACTTCCTTCTTTAAGGTAATAGATGTATGCAACAAATGGATCTTTTTCGTCTACCGATTCGATCTCAGTTAGACCATACAATCCAATAACTGGGTCACCCACTTTTAATTTTCTACCTCTGGGTAAGGCTAACACATATGTTTCCTCGTTTGACTTTAGATAAGCTGTCCCCTCTTTCTTTATTTTAACTAATTCAACTTGAAACTTCATATTGATTATAAAACTTGTTTTTTAATTTCTTCTGCTACTGTTTTACCGATGCCATGCGACATGTCATAGTCATTGTCGGTAAAAACTTTAAAAGTCATTCCCATGAAGTTGGGAACTTGTTTTGGAGTAAGTCTAATGAGAACATCATATTCATCGTCGTCCATGTGTGGATCCGCTTCAATTTCATACTCTATTTCTATCTTCTTATCCTCAGCTAATCCAACATCGGAGAGATCAGAGATAAGATCATCTAGTTCGGACGGATTTGGTTTTTGAAAAAATAACTCTATAGTTCCCTTTCCAGAGTCTCCCCCAACTGCAGTAGAATATTCACTACTAACTGGGTTTACTACTTTAACCGACTTCAACTCATATCCATCTTTTAAAGATGATTTGGAGGCAAGTAAAATTGTAACCCATCTCTGGATTTGTTCTCCCCATTTAAGATGGTCAGAAGAACTAGATTCGTATTGATTATATTCTAAAATGTGTCTCATTATAGTCCAACGTCGTCTAGTGCAGAGAGAAGTTCGGCATCTGCTTTTGTGTCTGTAGGTATTTCTATCTCTTTCAATATCTTTTTAACTCTAAAGTCGTTCCAGATAGACTTAAGACCGATTACAAATCTTTCACCGTTTTCTTCTATCTCTTTCTTAATATTTGCTGGAGCTAGTTTTTCCCTAATTGGATCTTTTGGAGCTTTTCCGGTTTTGATGAAATCTGGATCTGTAAACATTGTGAGATAAGCCACTATCCAACTTTTAGTGGACTTTGCAGTCTGTAGAGCTCTCTTCAAAACGTTTGGTTTCAAACCGTTTTTATCCAGAGAAACTCCGTAATTTAGATCTAGAGGAAGACCCTCCAGACTGTATAGATTTACACAGTCTCTGAAATTATAGTCTTTCCCGTATGCTCTATCTGGGTCTTTCTGTTCGTTTATCAAAATTGGAGCTCCCTCGAGAGAAACTAAACTGTAACAGTGTTCTGCAGAAAAAGCTGTAGTATAGCTATTATTAAATCCAATTTCTTCTGGTGCTCCCTTTAGGTTCTTAATAGGCGTATTGCTGCAGTTCATGCTTCCTCCTATTTTTTTCGGAGATCCCTCTAGGGATCTCAATGATCCACAGGAATCTATATTAAAATCTCCTCCGATCTCCTCCGGTGCTCCTTCTAAACTTTTAAGCTCGATGTTATTAGAGAGATAGAAGGTCCCTCCTATTTTTGGTGTGCACCCCTTTAGGTCTACAAATTTATTTTGGCCAGCTTGAAGTGTTCTTGTGACTTCTCGGGGGAATCCTTCCAGCTCAGTCAACCCGATAGCACTAGCAATAAAGTCTCCTTCGATTTTTCCAAATTTAATTCCCAATAGACTTTTAGAATTCGTAATAAAATTAGATTTATTCGCGTAAAAGTTTCCGATTATATCAACCAATCCAGTTTCAGGGTTAATAGACCAGGTTGCATCTTTAGTACCGGAATATGTATATGGGCTCTTACATCCCTGATCTAGTGCTTCTATTTGTCTAGGGGTTAACTTTCCAGACCATTCTGGTTCTTCCAATTCTAATTCTTTGCAGACTTTATTAAAGTCCTTACCAGTGGAATCGCAGTATCTTCTAAGGGACATTAGAAATGCCTTCATCTCTAGAGGATTCAGCTGATCCATGTTTTCTAACTCTTCATAGAGAGCAAAGGGAAGTAAAATTTTGTGTTTCTTAGACATTAACAGGAAAGATTTTTTCTATCCTGTATATATCTTCTAGATATGTTCTAATCTGGAGAAAAGAAAAACCCGAACCTTTTATAGCCCGGGTTTCTATTTATACTAGATCAGTTTGCAAATTGGGACTCTTACAAATCCCTGTTCTACAAACCGGTGGGGTTTCTCTACAAAGTTATTTTCTACCAAGAAGTCTAAAATTCCCTCGTTCTCTGACCAATTTTTAATTGCTATTTCTCCCTCTCCTAGATTTTCTTGAACTCTAGAAGTTGCAGTTGCATAAGGGGTTCCGTCGGAAGAGTCGTAGAGTTGTATTTTAGTACTTCCGTCGGGATAAGATTCTTTCCTTACAAACACTAAATATCTCAGTCCAAATGGAGAATTGTAAGGATATAGATTTTGAGACTTTGCCATTATTTTTTACGAAGAACGATTCCTGCCTGATAAGCTGGCAAAGGAACATTCGGGAACATTTTTGGATATGTTCTCATGAATAGAGTCTCTGGAACGTGCCTGTGCATGTATAGCCCATAATATTCAACATCTGAATTGTTAGCTAGAACTTCATTTGCAATCATGCTGCTGAGCAAATATGGCTGCTTATTTTGAATCATGTCCTTAATCAAGATAACAAAGTATCCTCCTGGCTTCAAGAATTCAATAGACTGAGTATACATTGAATTTACCAAATTCCAATATTCACTTCCTTTGGTTAGTCCAATGTTATTTTCATTCTTATAGTCAAAAGTAGAATTGGTTAGAATCTCCAATTTTTCTACTGAAGTTCCATCCTCCATCTCCACCGTCTTCTTTTCCAATTTTTTTCTCTCTGGAGAATCTGAAGATTTTCCGGTCATCTTTGGATATGGAGTTCCGTTGATAACCATACTTAGCTGTCCTTTTTTAATTCCAGCAGACTCTAGATTTTGAGCGGTATTTCTAGCATCTCCCTGCATCAGGATAGCTTGAACAGCTGGATTTGGAGTTTGGGCGTCGATGTTATTTCTTGCAATTGTTGGAAATTCTAATTCCACACCAACTGAATTTCTGCCGTTGTTATATGCTTCAACAAGAGTAGTTCCAGTACCGCAGGTCGGATCAAAAATCCAATCACCAGGTTCTGTGAAATTCTGAATTGCCCATCTATATCCCTGCCAGTGTCCTGGACAGATGTGTTTGTCGTCTTGCTTTGGATAGTATCTATATCTAGCATTCTGGCTGTAATATCTCCCAGTCTTTGTATCAAAGATTTCACCTAGGAAATTTTCTGTAAAATCCGACGTGTGATAGTCTGCTGGAATCTCCGGTCTGACTGTCAGTACTTCGGTTGGAGTCGTTTCATTCTGATAAACGCTTTCTTCTTTTTTTGCCATTTCTGATTTTAAGTTTATATAGTTATTTCTTTAAAAAGTTCCTTTTCGGTGTTGAAAATATTGGATTTACCCAGCCACAGGTAAGGATTTAGATTCTTCTTTAGTTTCTTCCGCATCCCTGAACCACCTGATATTTCCATCCCAAAGAGCATCTCCATGATTGAGCCATCCGATTTCCCTTGATTCTTCTAGGTGTTCTTCGTCGTGTGTTTCCATATCCGCAAAACCTTTGTATTTAGATCTTTCGTAGTATTCTTTCCACCACTTCCACTGATTTTTCTTGCCTTTGAATTCTCCAATGTAGTCGGGACGAATTATAATTTCTCCTGGGTGATAGGAGGGTTCTATCGTTGCTGGAAGATTGTAGTACCAAATTCTTCTTCCCTTCTCTTTCTCAGGTTCAAAAAAGTTATATGGATGCTCTGAAATTAGGGTGACAAAATACTGGGCTTTAGACATTGCAAATCCCATTTCAGAAGCACCAAAAGAGTAGATTTCCCTTCCGTTTGCTTTGATAACACATTTTCCACTGCTTCTAATATCAGTTGATCCCCATTTTTCCTTTGTGTAATTAGACTGTTTGAAGTTTATCTCCCAACAGATTCTATGAACTCCGTTACGAATAAATGGATCCAGTATTCCTCCCTCCATCTCTATCCAGTAAGTGGGAGGTTCATTGTTCCATTTCCCATAGTCGTGTTCGTAACCATCTATGTCCCAAACCTGATGTTCAGTGTCTCCGATTAAAATCTTGTAGATTTCTCGGCACCTAGAAAACTTACTTTTTGCCTCTTCTATTGTTATTTGATCTTTCATTTTTTTGAATGTATTTAAACTTGGTGTAAATTCTGCTGTAAGCTCCCCATTTAAAGAGAAGAAATCCAACCTTCATTTTATGATGGATCTCTCCATATAAAAAACGGGTTCTTCTAAATCCAAAAGGAGAAGTTAGCTCGACGGAAAGGGAATTCACTTTCAAAGCATCCGCAATCCAAACATTGTACTTGTGTTTAAAGCTGCAGATAGTTATCCCCCATTTAAAGAATATCTTCAGTTTTTTTGGTTTCAAGTTTCTCTTTATTTCTGGGTGAAATATTTGCATCTTTCTAGTAGTTTAAATCTATAACATTCTTATTTAATTTCTCTAATGCCTCGGCGTAATACTTCTCATTAAAGCCACTTTTGTTTCTCGGGGATGGTAACACATGGACAAAGTGATTACGTTGCTTATACAACATGTCAGAATCATCGTCGATGATGATGTAGTTGTCCACACCAGACTTCTCCATATATTCTCTCTGTGTTTCTTCGTCCCAGTTGACGTGTCTAAACTTTAGACCCTCCTCAAGAAAATATGCTATCTCCATTCCCCTAGGAATGTGGATTCCCTCAGTTCTCATGGAGGGTGTAATTCCTATGATCTCTCCTTTCATTTCTTCCATCTCCCAGACTTTCTGCATAAACTCAATTCCACTATGTCTCCAAGTGGAAGAAATTACTATCTTGGCTCCGGTCTCGTCGATAAGTTTATTCAGAAGATCTTTGGACCACGAACAAAATCTCTGGTAGTGATCTTTCCTCCCATCCTCCCATATCCACTCTTGGTACTGGCATTCCCCTGAGCGGTAAGCTTCTTCGCAATTTAGAACTCCATCGATATCCAGAAATATAATTTTCATTTATTTAATATACGCTCTTGGATAAAAGATCTTCTAGAATTTCAACCGACTTTTTATAGTCGTTTTTATTCTCTAGACAAACATTTTGAACTTCGACCATCGGGAGATAACCATCTCCTTTTACTTTGATATTCTTGTTATAGAAAGAACTTACATATTCAGAAATTTCTTTCTTTGTTGAATATGAAATTTCAACCTTTAGATCCATTCTACCAGCCCTCATAAGTGCTGGATCCATCTTTTCTATATGGTTAGTTGTGATGATAACTAAAACCCCAGTTAACTCAACTATCCCGTCGAGTGCATTGAGGAATCCAGAAAAGGTAACACCTTTAGATCCAATTCTTTTTCTGCCGTCAAATGTTGAGTCTATGTCTTCAAAGAGTAAGATAGATCCGGGTTCTATATTTCGGAGAAGAGATATTAGTGCATCGTCTTCAGTCTTCTTTAGATTTATGCTGTAAACATTAAACCCGTGTTCTCTCGCAACGGATTTTACTATGGTTGTCTTTCCTGTTCCTGGAGGTCCATAGTAGCAGTGTCCTCTCTTGTAGGGAATCCCCCTTCTCTCGTAATCTTTTCTGGAATTTTTCCACTCGGCAAGATCCGAAATGATTCGATCCTTTACATCTTCCCTTAAGATAACTTCAGATAATTTTTTTCCTCCAACCTTAGAAATTCTAGTAAAGTAATGTCCATCTGATTGATAAACATGAGGAATCTTATTCTTGCTTTTATATTCCGTATTTACCTCTTCGATTAGATTTCTAATTGCTCGAGAGGCAAATGCACCCTTGATTGTATAACTTTTAAGATATGCAGATTTTAATGAAGAAGCATTCTCTAGCTTCTCCTTTCCATAAGAAATTTTAACAAGTCTTCGATCCACCCACTTATAAAAATAATCATCGACTGGAACTTCTATTAAATCCTTTTTATCTCCTTCGGAATCATCTGATAGTGAAGGATACTCCCCATCTCCCATCGAGTGAGGAGACGAATATTCAACGTTTCTGACTTTACCTTTATGGTTGTCGTTAAACCATTCAGTAAGATAATAGTACAGTTCGTCGGTCTGATAGATTGTTGCTTTGTAGGTGGTAAACCTAACGATTCTATCCCAGATAGATTTTGGAACCCCCTTTAAAGACATCAAGACTGCGGTCAAGACCGAAGCAAAAGCTGCAGCACTAAAAAACTGATTAGTGCTGAGCTGATTCTTAATGTAGATTAATATTTCACTCCAAGAAGGCATTAATATTGGGTTCTTAAAAGTTGAACAACATCCCATGCATCTTCTAAAGCATCGTGAGTTACAATTCCATCAATCTTTGCTCTTTCTTTGCATTTACCAAGACCTGGAACAGACTCATCATTCTTCCAGTCTACAAACAAAACTGAAGGATCAATCAATCTAGTTCTAATCCGGAAAACCTGTTTCCATCTTGGTAATCTTTCGATGTAAGTCTGATCCCCGGCATGGAAATTCTTTCCTGCAATATTTAGGTGAAATGGCTTCATCTTAGTTCCCAAGACCGGATAAGTTTTTCCGTTGATAATCTCTACAGTTTTTGAATAATCAAATTCCGGAGTGATAGCCCCGTGATCTATCAAGAAGTGAAAGAAAGCCTTTACAACTTCGTCCTCTCTTAGAAACTGCATACCAGTCATTTGAACTAGATCATTCTTCTCGTCTTGATCTTGGGCAGTCTCATACATTGTGATCTTCTGGATTAGATCCTTGTTCATATTCAAGGCATATAATTCACCTTGAATAACTTCCCTCTCACCTCTGCGAATAGCACAGTGGAATTTTGGTATCTGATCGAAGGGCAACTTCTTCTCGGTGTCTTCGATGATAGCCCCGAAGGATAGAAGTTGGCAGGTCTCGGGATTTAGCCCCGTAGTTTCGGTATCTATTGAAATGTATATCATTTTATTTTATCTATTGATATGATTGATCCTTGTCCGTGCATAGTTTGAATAACATACGACCCAATCTTAAACATCCCTCCAGTAAAACAATTACCATAGGTCTCATAAAGTTCTGAGTCTTCTTGAATCTCCTCGCCATACATTACTGCATAATTAAAAAGAACCCAAAGGAGGGATTCTCTCGGTTGATATCCCATCTTATATTCTCGATCTCGATATTTGTCAGATTCATACCAGGACAAAAGTTTTTCAACAGCAGAGTCTATGTTATTCTCAATCCGGGATTTCATCCTCTCTACCCATCTATTCCGATGCTCTCTTCCCTTCTGGATTTTTTCTACATATTTGTTAATGGATTCTTCCCCTTCTTTGGATTCCATAAATTCTTTAAATCTATCAATGTCTAACATATTATTTTTCCATTGTGGGTTTAAGCCATAAGATATGATCTTGAAAGATGTAGTTTTTCAATTTTGGAAACTCGTGTAGAACCATCAATGTTTTAAGAGTATCGTGTTTGAAGCACTTGAAAAGTTCTTCTCTGATTCTTTCAACTGAAACTACCCCCATTTTTTGGTCATAATCATACTCTTGCATGATGTGAGCCATATCCCCTCCAATAAAAAATCCTTTAGTGATACAGAATCGAATAGCTCTTAAAATTCTGAGGGGATCGTCATCAAAGGTAACTTTACAATCTAGAGGAGTAATCAATTGACCCGCTTTCAAGTGTTTTAATCCATCGAAGAAGTCTATAATTTTACCATCCTCATCTTTAGCTAAAGCATTCAAGGTAAAATCTCGACGTTCTAAGTCGTCGTATAAAGATCCGGGAACTACCATAGGTGTTCTAGTCCCAGGAATATACCCAACTTCTTTTCGAGCCATTACAAAATCTGCAACTCCTTGGTATTTATGATCTTTAGGAAACTTTGCACGGATGGTAAAACAGTCAGGAGTAACCAAGAAGATTTCAAATCCCTTTCCTCTTAAATAAGTTTCCAAGATGGAAAACATAGAGTCGGCGTAGGTGATCTCTTCTAAAAGACCCTCCGCTGGAACTGCAACATAATCAACGTCCTTAGATTCAATTTCTAAGATTTCGTCCCGGACTTTTCCTCCAACTTCATAAAATTTAAATTCTTCCATCCTGTAAATATACGATTAGGTGTGGAGATCTTTTCCTACTAGTCCGCACAAAAATGTAGAAATAGTATCAGCTTCAGAATTTCTCCAAGCATGTTTAAGGTAGACATCCGCATCCTTATGGTAGTGATAATAGTTTTTATCTAGATGCTCTTGTGCTGCTTTTGCGGTCAAGAAACAATTAGTGTATTCCGGCTCCAATGAGTACGAATGTTGTTGAAGATCCGGAGTATAATCGTCTATCCAATCAGGTAAACCGAAATCCTTGTCATTCACCCACATGTCTCTAATCTCATCTTCATTAAATTCTATTTCGTTTTCAGTTAAGTAATCAATTAATTCCTCCACGGTCTCAATCTCAATACCATAACCTCTATCCAAAAATATGCTAACGTCCCCGTTTAGTTCGGCATCATAGACTTTCTTCCAGTCTCTAATTTGAAACATGTGAGGCATTCTTGTTCCCCTTGGATCTTGGGTTGTCATTTCGGTAGCAAGCTCGATTAGCTTGTCATACATCTCGTCGGATACTTCTATTGTTTTTGTCATGTTCTTATTTTACTGGGGTGAAGTGTCTGAGCCACCCAATGTGGGATGAACTGGTGTCGGTGTCTTTTCGGTCCCCGATCTTCTGCTCATATCTAACATATCCTCTCTTTACCTCGATGACCTTTACCCAAAGGGTATCGTGTTTTTCAAATGGATTTTCTTCATACCTCACTAAGAACATTTCTCGACCAGGTTCAATTGGATTTTTATAGTTTAAATACTCTTCGTGAGCAAATTCAATTATTTGGATTGCGAAGAATGCAAGAACTCCGGAGAATGTAACGATTCCTAAAGTCTTGAATAACGGATATAATTTATTTTCTTTCATAATTTTATATTTTTTAGTCCCACCATTTCTCTATGTTTCTCTCCATGAGAGTGAATAGAATTCTTTTTGCCCTCCTGTGGTTATAGTGGCTCATCCACATTGCTAAAGTTTGATCTGATATCTCAGAGTATGGCCATCTTTCTGCACCTGATGAAGCAGCTAAAGCTTTTTTGTGAACATTAGGATACTTATCAAAATATGTTTTAAAGTTCTCGGAGATAATTTCAAAGTCTAGAATTTTAGAACTTTCTCCCTCTATCTCCTTAGTAGTCATTTTTTGATTAATATAGTTGCCCCATTCCCCATCGTAATCTTCCTCCTGAATCTTCTCGATTAGTCTAACACAAGTCATCATAACTTCATAATCTCGATCTGCTCCAACGTATCGGTCATGAGACTTGATGTAGTTGGCAGTGTTGACGATTTTGAACTTAAGAGTTTCCAGGATGAAGTGGTGGTCCCAGTCTCGGTCCTTCCAGACCAGAGGGAACCATTTCCAGAGATTCTTAATTCCTTTAATGATGTCCTTGTGGAGATACTTGGCTTCCCATCGAAACCATCTTTGGATTTTCCAAATTAATTTATCTTTTGTTTCCATATTAATACCAGCGTTTATATCTTTTTTCAAAAAATGATGCGAATGACGTGTTACCACCTTCTGCCTCGTTCATAGTTGCCCATCTAGAGATAAAGAAGGTAATCAGAGCAGTAATGATTGCAGTGGTCCAGATAGCCCATTCTGGGGGTTCGACTGTCAGATAAGAAAACTCTTTAAAGTCTTTCCTCTTATACTCTTTAATAACCACTCCTTCTACTGCTCTGCAGATTCTCATTGGGTCTAAAGTTCCAATGTTCATAATCCCTTCTCGAATATCAGGAAGAACTCTTCTCTTTGGTGTCCAAGAAAAGGGTTTAACCCATTTCAATTTCTGCGTCTTTGGATCTATTCCAATACATACCACGATCTCGTTATCATTTCCTCCGTCCCAGTGTGCTTCTTGCATCGATGCTGACATCTGACTTTCGGAAGTGAAGAAGATAAAGTAAATTCTAGCATGCTTCTTTGGACCAAGTTCACCGTTGAGATATGCAGACATCTGTTTAAAGAGAGCAATTTTATTCTTCGGAATTGACGGGAGGGAGTCTAATCCCAGAACTGTTTCTTGGTGCCATCCATCAACCTCTGGATATTCATAGAGTTTGTAGTTCTTGACGTCCTCCTCTGTAACTTTAACAAAGTCAAATGCAGAGTGTGCTGCTTGAACTCGGTTTTCGTAGGAGTGAGTGGCCGTGGTAGACTTAGCACTCAAAGGATTTTTATCCCATAGAATCTTATACATGTCCCCATCTTTTCCACATCCGTAGTGATAATTTATGTTTCGATTAAGCTCCACAAATTGAGGAGTTGCTTTCCATAACTCCATCAGATGATTGTAGTATTTCTCGGAGACACTAAACTCTTCCCCCAAAGAATTTACCACCGTCCATCTTGCAGGATTATGATCACAATACGAGCAATCGTAAGGAATAGTAATTGTGGATTTACCGCACTTCACAGTTCGATAGCAGGTTCTTTGAACCCAAGTCTCCCAGTATTCGTAATATCTAGCCTCGACAACTGTAGATCCATGGTACTCTGTGTCGTCTACCTGAATTTTTTCTACTGAGAATTTAAAAATTAGAATGAATAAAAAGCAAGCAATCGAGGGGATTGCAACCTCCCACCAGGTTAGTGTGTGCTTGTACCATCTGAGTAAAACGAATACTCCGATGAGTGGGATTAATAAACAGATCCAAATTGACATATTTTTCTTTATCTAATATACGGTCAGTAGACAAAAAAAGCCAGCGGAAAGCTGGCTTTTTTCAAAAATTTATTCAAATTAAAATACTTTAGTGTTGTTATCTTTTCCTGACTCGATAACCTCGTCGGTTCTATCTGAAGTGATAGGCTTGTAGGTCAATCTAGTTCTGCCCATGAAGGAGCTCAAAATCCATCCAGAAGGAAATTTGGTCATTATATTATCGTGCTCTAGAACTATAGACTGGATCATTTTTTCTTCCATAAAGAATCCGTCTCTTTGTCCTTCAATAGCCCTACTTAGATCTGCATACAGAGAAGATACAGCCTCGTAGTTGGAATTTGGATTTGACTCCTGAACCCACTTCATGAAGATTCCCTGAGCATCTTTTCTGCCTGCCATGATTGCGTTAACATTCTTAGCAAAAGAGCTGTCGTTACGAAGAGCAACTTGAGACTTTTGAGAGATAGTTTTCCACATCTTGTCATAGAAGGCTGTTCTTTCGTCCATCTTCTGTTTGAATCGGTTTCTCAAATCTACCTCTTGGTTCGAAGTTGAGATAACACTTAGAAATGTTCCTAGAATGAAAAGTCCAACGACTCCTAGGATTGCATACTTAACAATTTTCTTTGTTTCCATTATTTATTTTGATTTTCTTTTTTATGAATTA
>Ga0213922_1000562_pt1 | contig 16926 bp, 25 predicted proteins | sample McNCre2917MG_FD_165060 | JGI IMG/M metagenome (GOLD analysis project Ga0213922, IMG submission 165060) | Freshwater microbial communities from McNutts Creek, Athens, Georgia, United States - 29-17 MG | ecosystem: Environmental > Aquatic > Freshwater > Creek | place: USA: Georgia | collected... | reverse complement strand
AGTCGCTCTTTTGTCTGCTGGGTTCAAAACTTTCAAATAACGCTGTCTCGTGATGAGACCCCGATGCCACGCGAGGTGGATAGGAGAACAAGATGCCTTCAGGCGGTGCTCGCGCACGTTCAGGCCCTGCGCCCGACCCTAATGCTCTGCGACGTGATCGCAAAGACGACGCGGGTTGGACTGTTCTCCCTGCTGAGGGTCGCAAGACTAAGGCGCCTAAGTTTCCGTTGATCGAGCCTAGTCAGCGTGAGCTCGATCTTTGGGTTCAGTTGTGGAAGCTTCCGCAAGCTTTGATCTGGGAGAAGAATCAGCAAGAGCTTGCTGTCGCGTTTCATGTTCGAACGATGGCTGAAGCCGAACGCGTCGACGCGCAAGCGAATCTTCGCACTCTTGTTCGTCAGCAAGCTGGCGAGCTTCTGTTGACGATTCCTGCGATGCTGTCTGCTCGCGTGCGTATCGCTGAAGACGAGATCGCTGTGAAGCGTGCTTCGTCTGCGACAGTGTCGTCGTCTCGCAGTAGTGCGCGTGAGCGTCTCAAGGCGGTCGGTGGTGCGTGAACAGCGTGAGTCTGCTGTTTTGGCTGTTGCTCTCGACTGGGTTACTGCTCACTGTGTTGTTCCAGACGGTTTTGACCGCGGTCGTCCGCTAGAGCTTTACGACTATCAGTTCGACTACTTCAAGAACTTCTATCTCGTTCGCGGTGACGTCGAGTTCGATGCGTCGTCGCCTGTGTTGGGTCCCGCGTTCGTTTATCGTCGCGGCTTGATGGTGGGCCCGCAGAAGATCGGCAAGGGTCCGATGACTGCCGCTCACATCTGTCTCGAAGCTGTCGGGCCCGCACTGTTCGCAGGTTGGGCGCGTGGCGGTGAAGTGTATGACTGTCGCGATCATGACTGTCGTTGCGGCTTCGTTTACGAGTATGAAGCCGGCGAGCCTATGGGTATGCAGTGGCCGACTCCGCTCATTCAGATCACTGCTATCAGTGAAGAGCAGACTGACAACATTTACGGCGCGCTTCGACCGATGATCGAATACGGCCCGCTTGCTGACGTGATCACGAAGACGGGTGAAGAGTTCATTCGTCTCCCGGGTGGCGGTCGCATCGACACTGTGACGAGCTCTGCGCAGTCTCGTCTCGGTCAGCGTGTAACGTTCGTGCCTCAAGATGAGGTCGGTCTTTGGACGCCGACGAACGGCATGAGCAAAGTCGCTGACACTCAGTTTCGAGGCTTAGCCGGTATGGGTGGGCGCGCATCGCTCACAACTAACGCTTGGAATCCCGCTGAAGGCAGTGTCGCTCAGCAACAGTTCGAGTCGACTGCGAAAGACATTTATCGTCAGTTCAAGCAACCGCCGTCGAATCTCAGCTACAAGAACAAAGTTGAACGTCGCAAGATTCATCAAATAGTTTACGGCGAAGCGTTGAAGCAATACGGCGGTCACGTCGATCTTGACGCGATTGAAGCTGAAGCTTTCGACTTGAGTCAGCGTGACATGGCGCAAGCTGAACGCTTCTTCGGTAATCGCATCGTCGCGAGTGCTGACACTTGGCTTGACGCGAAAGTTTGGGACGAACGCAGAGACGCTGAGCGAGTCATCAAGAAGGGTGACGCTATCGCAATCGGTTTCGACGGTTCGTTGCGCGACGACTCGACTGCTCTTGTTGCGTGTCGCATCGAAGACGGTCACTTGTTTGTTTTAGGCTTATGGGAAGCACCTGACGACGTTGACGTCGAGTGGGAAGTCCCTGTTAGTGAAGTTGATGCGCGAGTCGCGTGGGCGTTCAAAGAATACAACGTTCAAAGACTTTACGCAGACCCGGCGTATTGGCAAGACATTGTCGGTCGTTGGGCTTCTCAGTTCGGTGAGAAGAAAGTGTTTGAGTGGTGGACTAACAGAGAGCGTGCCATGGTTGCGGCTCTCGAAAGATTCCACACTGCGGCTGTGACTGGTCAGTTGTCGCACAACGGCGACGAGAATCTGACGCGACACATTCACAACGCGCACAAGAAAGAGACTCGTTCAGGCTTGCTCATTCGTAAAGATCGAGCTCGCTCACCACGCAAGATTGACTTAGCTGTCTGCGCTGTTCTCGCTTACGAAGCAAGAGGCGACGTCATTCAATCGGGCAAGATAAAGAAGAAAGCTGTTTTCGCAGGTTTTTAGGAGACGTTTATGGACAACGACGCACAGTCGCCGGTTGAGATGGTCAAAGTTCTTGAGCAAGAGCTTGCCTCTCGACAGGTTCTGCTTCAGCGTCTCCAGGACTATCACGACGGCAAGCACCGTCTAGCGTTCACGTCTCAGAAGTTTCGTGACGCGTTCGGAGGCATGTTCGCTTCGTTCGCTGACAACTGGTGTCAGCTCGTCGTCGACGCTGTTGAAGAGCGTCTGAACGTTGAAGGCTTCCGCTTCGGCACAGACCCGAAGTCAGACAAGGACGCTTGGACTATTTGGCAGGCTAACTGTCTCGACGCTGAGAGTCAGCTCGCACACTCTGAGTCTCTCATCAAGGGCGACGCTTACGCGATCGTTTGGGGAGATGACGAAGGCAACCCGAAGGTCAGCATCGAGTCTCCGCGCGACGTCGTTGTCGCGTTCGCACCGGGCAACCGCAAGAAGCGTGTCGCGGCTCTGAAGCGTTGGCGTGACGACGACGGCTTCCACTGCACACTGTTCACGCCTGACTTCGTTTACAAGTTCGACAAGGACGATCGCAACGTCAACGGCGACTGGAAGCCTGCGATGATCACAAGCGAGCCTTGGCCACTGCCTAACCCGCTCGGCGTTGTTCCTGTTGTGCCGCTTACAAACCGCGGGTCGTTGACTTCGAGCTACGGCGTCAGCGAGTTCTTGAACGTTATCCCTCAGCAAGACGCAGTGAACAAGCTTCTCGCTGACATGCTGATCGCGAGCGAATACATCGCTTATCCTCAGCGATACGTCACCGGCATGGAAATCCCGATCGACGAAACTACAGGACGCCCGATCGCGCCGTTCAACGTGTCACTCGACAAGCTTCTCGTCGCTGAAGACCCTGCCGCAAAGTTTGGTTCGCTGACAGCCGGCGATCTACAGAACTACGTCACAGGCATCGAGACTCTCGTTCAGCACATCGCTTCGCAGACTCGCACACCACCGCACTACTTCTACCTGAACGGCAACTTCCCTTCGGGTGACGCGATCAAGTCTGCTGAGACTGGTCTCGTTGCGAAGACTCGACGCAAGATGCGTTTCTTCGGTGAGTCGTGGGAAGAAGTCATGCGCCTGTGTTTCGCAGTGCTAAACGACCCGCGCGCTAGTATTATTGACAGCGAAACTATTTGGGCAGACCCAGAGTATCGCTCTGAAGCTGAGCTCGCTGATGCACTCATCAAGCGTTCAGCAATCGGCGTTCCGAAGCAACAGCTTTGGGAAGACGCCGGTTACACTCAGACTCAGATCGCACGCTTTCAGGCTATGGAAGCAAGCGACTGGTTGAACCAAGCTCTCTCAGCACCCGCTCAACCCGTCGCCAATAGCCCCCAGCCAGCCGTAGGCGCGCCCGCACCTAGCGTCATGAAGCCCGAAGAGACTAACGGCTAAACATGTCTCTAAACGCGGTCTATCAGAACGAGATCAAGAAGACTCGACAAGCTGTTGCGAACGCGGTGAAGCTACATTGGAACAATCTGCCTGACTATCGCGACGACAGCATCGAACCTTTCGTGTCTAAAGTTGTGCCGATCGTCGAAGCAGGTCAACGCAGAGCAATCAGCTTGACAGACGCCTACATCAGTCACGTTCTCGGCGTCAAGCCACTAGGCTTAGACTTAACTCAACTGACAGGCGCAAACGTTCGCAACGGCGTCGACCCTGCGACAGTCTATGCGCGACCGTTCGCAACAGTCTGGTCAAGCATCGAGACAATCGGCTTCGCGGCCGCTGTCATCAAAGGCATGAACCGCTTGACGTCGACTGCTGAAATGGACGTGACACTCAGCGCGCGTGATGCGCGTGTCGCATACGCGAAAGCAGACGACAACATCGTCGGGTGGACTCGCATCGCTGACGGCAACTGTTGCGACTTCTGTCAAATGCTTGACGGCGTGAAGACAGGCGCAACTGAGCCGCAACCACTTCACAACGGTTGTGGGTGCGACGCAGAGCCGATCTACGGCGCGCACGTCGACACAAGCGACTTCGTGTCGTTTGAACCGGGTTCAGTGTTCGATGACGCTGAAATCCAACAGCATGGAGAGTTGGGTCCATACATCACGAATAAGGCTTACAGCTTTACGGGTCCCAAGAATCTCAACTAAGTTTTGGGCATTTGCTCACAGATGCCCCTTGTTTTCCCCGCGTGATGCGGCGGATTCATAAAGAAAGTGAGGCCGTGATGGCTGACAACGAAACCGTTTCTGAGGAGTCTGTCGACGTAGTCGATCAGTCCGAAGCAACTTCTAACGCGACACCGCAGGACACTGTGCCTGACGAGGTCAAGCGAGCCTTGAAGAAGGCAAATAAGGAAGCGGAAACGCTTCGTCTCAAGTTGAAAGAGTATGAAGATCGAGACAAGACTGATCTTCAGCGACTTCAAGAAGAGCGTGACGCACTCAAGAACGAGCGCGACTCACTCAATCTCAACGCTATGCGACGCGAGGTCGCAGATGAGAAGGGCCTCACTCCCGCCCAAGCGCGACGACTCGTCGGTTCAACTCGTGAAGAGCTCGAAGCCGATGCTGACGACATTCTTGCGTCATTCCCTGTCAAGACTGCCCCGAAGTTTGGTGACGTCGGTCAGGGTCCACGCGGTGAGTCAGCTCAGCGCATTTACACACGATCAGAGATCGGTGACTTCTCTTTCTACCAGAAGAACAAAGATGACATTCTTCTTGCGTATAAAGAGGGACGCATCGCCGACGAATAGAAACTAAGGAAAAAGCAACATGGCGAACATCACTCGCACCAGTGCTGGTCCATTCATTCCCCAGATTTGGGCGAACACCGCACTTGAAATCCTGCGCAACCGCGTAGTTCTGGCCAAGCTCGTAACCCGTGACAGCGACATCGCCGCTTTCCAGGTGGGCGACACTCTGAACATTCCATACCCTGGCGCGTTCACTGCAAACGACAAGGCAGCCAACACTGCCGTCACTTTGCAGACACCTTCGGCAACAACAACCACTGTGACACTGAACAAGCACAAAGAGGCTTCGTTCCTCGTTGAAGACGCCGCTCGCGCGACTGCCAACCAGGACATCATCGCTCGTTACATGGAAGCCGCTATCGTTCCAATCGCTGAGCAGATCGAGACTGACCTGCTGGGCCTTTACAGCACTTTCAGCAACAGCGTTGGAACTTCCGGCACTGACATCACTGCCTCGACCATTCGTTCGGCTCGCAAGAAGCTCAACGATCTGAAGGCTCCGACTGACAACCGCGCACTCGTCGTCTCGACTAAGGACGAGATCGCGATTCTCGGTGACAGCACTCTTCAGACTTTCTTCGCTTACGCTCAGGCAGCCGCGCCGAAGGAAGGCTCGATCGGTCGTCTCTACGGCTTCGACGTTTACGTCAGCCAGCTCGTTCCAGTTGTTACCGGAACACCTAACTCGACTAAGAACCTCGCGTTCAACCCTGGCGCAATCATTCTCGCGATGCGCGGTCTGCCTGACGCCCCAGCTGGCACCGGTGCTCAGACTGCTGTCGTTCAGGACCCAGTTTCGGGTCTGTCGCTTCGCGTGACCATGGCTTACAACGCAAGCAACCTCGGCGTGCAGGTAACTGTTGACGTTCTCTACGGCGTCGGCAAGCTCCGCGACGAGAAGGCTGTCGTCGTTCTCTCCTAGTCGCTGACTAGCTCTCGTTGAGTGAGAGCGTTGCAACTCGTGACGCTCTCACTCAACACTCAACAAAACAGAAAAGGAACCGTGATGGCTCTATTCATTTCTAACGGCATCGGCGTCAACTCAATCGAAGACGAGTGGCCAATCCCAACAGGTTGGGACAAGATCACAGAAGCTGAAGCACGCAAGCTCAACCCGGGACTCTTCGGAGTCCCTGTCGACGAGTTCGGCAGAGTAGTCGCAGACGAGAAGCCTGCGAAGACAACAACCGCAAAGTAAGTTCTAGGAGATTCAGTCGTGTCAGCATCACTTCTCGCCACACTTGACGACGTGGCCGCTATTCTGCAACGCGATCTGACTGCGGCTGAAGTCACCAACGGAACACGTTTACTGACTATGGCGTCAGACGTAGTTCGACGCTATACAAGACAATCATTCGATTACACAGTCAACGACGTAATCACACTCCCAGGAAACTGGGGCAACACGCTTGTTCTACCTCAGCGACCAATCACAGCAGTGCACAACGTGCTCATAAACGGCGCGACGCCGTCTTATCAAGTGTGGAAGCTACTCGATGACACGCTCTACATTTCTACAGGCGCTTATCAGCCAGACTTTGGTGTTCTTCTTTGGGGCGGAAACGCTCTCTGGGGCCCAGCAGGCTCAAACAGCGGCCCGCAAGCTACAGGCGCAACGTGGCAGGGTCCAGCCGCGACTGTGACAATCACTTACGATCACGGCTATCAGACGATACCTGGCGACGTCGTGAACGTGACAGCCGGTCTCGTCGCTCTCGCAATCGCGTCGCCTGTAGGCGTGAACGAAGAGCGCGTCGGCGGTTATCAAGTCAAATACAGTCGCTCTGAAGGTGGCGCGATGCAACTTCAGTCAGGCGACAAAGAGATTCTGAACTTCTATCGCAAGCGCGCAACAAGTCTTTCGGTGGCGACAATACGATGAGTCTCGCGAAACTTCTCAATCAGCCGCTTGAGTTGCACAAAAACTCGACAGCTACTGTCGACGAATACGGCAATCAACTTGACACTGACTACGGTTCACCGATTCAAATAGTCGGCTATCTAGAGCAGACGATGAGCGTCGAAACGCTGAGCGATCGCGACACAGTCGTCACTTCTTGGGTTGCTTATCTGCCACCCGACACGAACATCAGTGCGTTCGATCGCATCAAGTTCGGCACTCAAACTTTCGAAGTTGACGGCGCACCTTGGAGTGTCTACAACCCACGCGTCGCTTCAACATCACACATTAGAGCGAATCTGAAAGTCGTGCAGTAATGGCTGACGACGTAAAGATTGAGCTCGACGCGAATCTCGAACAAGAACTTCACGAGTTTCCTGTCGTGACTGCTAAAGCTGAAGAAGTCGCGAACGACATCGCAAACGAAGCACGTTTGTTCGCGCCCGTCGAGACAGGACGTTATCGAGACGGCATCGTCGTCGAGAAGTCGAACAAGTCGAAGTCAGGCGTTTACGTCGTGCGAGCGACAGATCAAAAGTCGAGTTGGATTGAGTTTGGCAACGAGAAACAGCCAGCTCAGTTTCCTCTGCGACGCGCAGTCGAAGCACTCGGATACAAGTTCAAGAAAGGCAAGTGATGGCGTTCACACCAATCGTTCTACCTGACGCTGAACTTGCACTCATTCAGTATTTGCGTAGTCGCTCAGAGCTCACGACTCTAGTCCCAGCGGCTCGCATCACAACTGTTAGACCTAAGAGCCCTGTTTACCCGCTTGTCTTGATTCAACGCATCGGCGGAACATCGCTCACATGGAACGCGATTGACGAAGCGGCTTTTCAAGTGGACGTCATCGGCGGCAGTCGCTACGACTGTCAAAAGATCGCTCGCACATTAGCGGCGTGCGTCTTAGCAATAGCAAACGACATCGTTTCTGAAGGCGTGCTAGTTAGCGCGCAAGAAGAAGTCGGGCCACAGTGGTTGCCTGATGCTGTTGTCGTCCCACCCATGTCGCGCTTCGTTGCGCGTTATCGGGTGCTTCTTCACAAGTAAAACAAAACAAGATAAGGAAACCACATGGCTGCTCCAGACGGCTCCAAGATTAAGATTGCCGGTACCGGTGCTATTTGGTACGCACCTACTGGCACAACTCTCCCGACTGACTCGACTTCTGCTCTGAACGCTTCGTTCGTGAACATTGGTTACTGCAAGGACGGGTTCACTCTTCAGCAGGACTTGAAGACTAAGGAAGTCACAGGCTGGCAGAATCTCGACGTTCTGCGTCTGATTCCAACTCAGCTTTCGCGCTCCGCAAAGTTCTCGGCAATCGAGTCGAACAAGACTTCTGTTCAGCTCGCTTGGGGCAACGGCGTCGTGACTGTCGGAACTTCGCCTGCTTACTCGCTGACATTCCCTACTTCGCAGACAACTCAAGAGTTCATTCTCGTTCTCGACTGGAGCGACGGCACTGCGACTCAGCGCATCGTCTTCAAGCGTGCAGTGTTCAAGAGCTTGCCTTCGGTTGCGTTCTCGCGTGGCGATGAGATCAACTACGACATGGAGATTCAGGCGATCACACCGACTGACGGCTCCTACGCCATCGCTGTCTACGGAAGCGACGCCGGAGTGGTTGCTTAGTCATGGCCATTCTTAGCGACGCCCCAGACGGTGCAGAGATTCTTGATCTTGGTGCGGCACGAGTTGCTCGCGCTGAGGCACGCTCTGGCCAGCCTTACATCAAGCTGTCGGCTGGCTACGTGCCAGCAAACGCTGAAGTTCGCATCGAAACAGCATTTCTGATCGACCAGGGAGACGTTCGTGGCACACTAGCCGCACTCGTCACAGACCCTGACGACGTCGACGCGCTTCTCAAAGACGGTTTGACTGCACAGGACATTCAGGCAATCATGCAGTGGATTACTGGTCTGTCCATGGGGGAATCGCAGGCCTCGCTCAAGTCCTAAGAACGGACTTTGAAGCGTTAGAGGCCGACTTTACGCGCTATTACAACGAAGACCTGCGTGCGCTCTGTTGGGGCGACAACCCTTGGGGCGTGCGCAGGCTTCTCGCGCACATTCGCGGACTCCCGCCTGATTCAGCGTGGGTTCGACATCGAGCAGGCGAGTTTGCCGGTTGGTCAAACGACACTGAAATGCTCGCCGCTTCAGTCGATCTGTTGCAGTCACTCGTTCGCGTAACAATCGCGGCACACGGTGGCGACGCGCCTGACTTCAAGCCGATGCCCCGCCCATACAAACTTGACTTTGAACCTGAACCAGAGCAAACAATCTCTGCTTCTGAGTTGTCTTCATTTCTGAAAGGATTCTGATGGCGCTTTCCGCAGGAGTTGTTTCGCTCTCCGTCAAGCCGGACACTAAAGACTTCGGCACTGATCTAAAGTCAAAGCTTCTCGGTCACACTGCCGGAGTCGGCGAGTCTATGGGTGGAATGCTCAAAGACGGTTTGAAGTCGATGGCGGGCCCTGTTGCCGCTGTGGCAGCCGGCATGAGCATCGAGCACATTGTCGAGGGTTCGATTCACTCTTTCGAAGACTTAGCCGGTCAAGTGAACACGATGAAGCGTGTCATGGGTGGCTCAGTTGAAGACGTGTCTGCTCTGCGTGCCGCTTTCCAGTTGTCTGGCGTCGACGTAGATCGAGCAACAACTTCGATGGCGAAGTTCGAAAAGGGTCTCGTCTTCACTAGCACCGGCAAGATGGGTGCTACTGCAACCGCTCTTGAAGACGTCGGCATTTCTGCGCTCGACGCCACCGGCAAGGTTCGCCCGATGAGCGAGCTTCTGCCTGAAGTTGCAGACAAGTTCAAGTCGATGCCTGACGGCGCTCAGAAGACTGCGCTGTCGATGCAGTTGTTCGGCAAGTCTGGCACTGCGATGCTCCCGTTCTTGAACAAGGGTGCTGAAGGCATCAAGGAACTTGAAGACAAAGCTAAGTCGATGGGTTTGACTCTCGACGAAGCCGCGATCGACAAGTTCAAAGAGTCGAAAGTTGCTCAGCGCGAGTTTCAAGCGACGATGCAGGGTCTTCAAGTCACGCTTGGTCAAGCTTTCTTGCCTGTGCTTGAGGGTGTGCAGAACGCGTTTCGCGAGTTTTTCATTCCTCTGATTGAGAAAGCGACTGCGTTCGTCAAGTCGCATGTCAAAGAGTTCGACAATCTTGGGTCACTTCTCAAGAGTCTTGTCGTACCAGCTCTAAACGTTCTGATGGCTGTCATCGAGGGAGTGATCAACTTCTTCTTGAAGTTTCACGACATCATTATTGGTCTGATGATAGTTGTCGGCACTGCTGTTGCAGGCTGGAAGCTTTACGTCGGAATCATGGAAACAGTCAAGCTCGTGAAGACGCTGATGACAGCGGCTACAGTCGCCGAAACAGGCGCAACTGAAGGCGCAACTGCCGCACAAACGCTCATGAACGCCGTCTTGGCTGCCAACCCGATCGCGCTCGTCGTGATCGCTGTCGCGGCTTTAGTCGCCGGCTTGATCTATTTCTTCACTCAAACGAAGATAGGCCAACAGATTTGGGCAGACTTCTCCAAAGCGATGGTTGTCGTCTGGAATGCGACTGTCAAGGCTGTTAGCGACGCTTGGAACGGCGTCGTCTCATTCTTCTCAGCTTCTTGGAAGAACATTCAAGGCTTCTTCTCTGTCGCTCTAAAGTTCATTCTTGACTTGTTTTTGAACTGGACTATTTGGGGTCTCATCATCAAGAACTGGGGCGCGATAGAGTCGTTTTTCTCAAACTCGTTGAAGACAATCGGCAAGTTCTTCGGTGACACTTTCAACGGAATCGGCAAAGCAATCGGCAGTGTTTGGGACGGCATCGTCGCAAGCGCAAAGACAGCGTTCAACACGATCATCAGCATCATCGACGGCGTCATTGGGACAGTCAACACTCTTTTGAGTGCTCTCAAAACTGTCACTGGTGGCGCAGTCAACATCAAGATCCCGAACATTCCGAAGCTTGCTGAAGGTGGCATCGTGCCTGCGACTCCCGGTGGTCGTCTCGTGCGCGTCGCTGAAGCAGGGCAAGCTGAAGCTGTAATCCCGCTGAACAAGCTGAACAGCATGACTGCTAGTGGCGGCACTGGCACGACGATCAACTACTACGCCGCGAAGAACGATTCGATCAGCGCAGAGCAGAAGCTTGTCGACGCTGTGCAGAGAGCGAGAGTGCTAGGTTGGACTTAAATCTGACTCTTACAGGCGCAAACGGCGACACTATCGCTTTCGATAACACGACTTTCACTGTGATGACCGGCGTCAAGGGGTTCGGTATCCCTGCGACTGTTCTTCGCATCAGCGAGTCAGCTCTCGACGGTGGCGTGTTTCGTCAGTCGAAGCGTGGCGTGCGTGAGATTGACTTGCCTGTTCAGACTTACGGCGTCGATCGTGCAACGACTGAAACAGCGTTGCGTCGTCTCGCGAACATTCTGAACAACACAACAGGCCCAGCGACGCTGACTGCTGTCTACGATTCGGGACAGTCTTGGAGTATCCCTGTCTACTATGCCGGGGGCGGCGAAACAATCTTCGGTGAGAACGCAGGCTGGACTTACGCAAACTGGATGCTGACTCTTCAGTGCCCCCAGCCGTATTGGGTGAGCAACACTGCACAGACTTTCTCTGTGACACAGGCGAACACTGGTCGCGGCATGTTGCCGAAGCTCGCAAACTTGAAGCTCACTTCGACGACAGCGATCGGAACTGTCACGATCAACAACTCGCTAGGCGACGTGCCGTCTTACCCGATTTGGAAAGCTTACGGCCCGATGGACTCGTTGACTATCAACAACGGTTCAGTCGGTTTCACTTACAACGCGCCGATTACGGCGGGCGACATTGTCACGATTGACACTTATGCTGGAACTGTAACTAACGCGGCTGGAACGAACGTTTATTCGAATCTTGCAAGCGCACCAAAGTTCTTCACGATACCGCCAGGCACAAGCTCAGCGAACGTGTTAGGCGCGAACGTGACGGCCGCTAGTCAGATCGCTTGCACCTATTACCCACGTCGCGAGGTTGTTCACTAATGAAAGTCAGCGATCTTCTAGTCGAAGTGCGTGACGCAAACTACAACCGCGTAGGCGTCATCACAGGCGATTATCTCGTCGGCTTCAACTGCGTGTTGCGTTTCAACGGCATCGGCACTTGGACTCTCAACTTGCCGGCTGATCATCGTCTTCAGTCGACGCTGACAACACCCGGTTCAGGCATCATCGTTACTCTTCTCGGAAACACGCTGTTTAGCGGCCCGATGACTTGGTATCAGACGACGCAGACAATCAACGACCAGATCGGCATGACTCAGATCACTGGACTTGACGACTCTGTCTTGTTGCGTGATCGTCTCGCGTATCCGACGCCGTCGACTGCCGACGTGACGTTGCAGACTTCAGCTTATGACGCTCGCTCAGGTGCCGCCGAAACTGTGATGAAGACTTACGTCAACGTGAACATGGGTGCGCTTGCACCTGCGACTCGTCAAGCGTCGCGTTTCACTGTTCAAGGCGACTTCGGTCGTGGCGCAACAGTCTCAGGTTCTGCACGCTTTGACATTCTTTACGAGTTGCTTCAAAGTCTCGCTGACGCGTCGCTTCAAGGCGGTACTGCTTTAGGTTTCGACATTCTTCAAGTCGGTTCAAACGTTCAGTTTCAGGTCTACGCGCCGACTGATCGCAGTGCGACTGTGCGACTCGACATCGCGAACAACTTGCTCACTGAGACGATTTACTCACTCGCGGCACCGAAAACGACGCGCGCGATCGTAGGCGGTCAAGGCGATGCGGCCGCACGAGCTTTCATTGAGCGTTCGTCGACAACATCTCTAGCCGCTGAAACTGCTTGGGGCAGACGCATCGAAACGTTCGTTGACTCTCGCTCTTCGACGACAACTGCTCAGCTTCAGACAGACGGCGACGATCGTCTCGGCACTGACGGTCGCGCACAAGTTACAGCGTCAATCAAGCCGACAGACAACACTGCGATGCTTTTCGGGCGCGACTGGTTCTTGGGTGACACTGTCACTGTCGTTGTCGGCTCTTATCAGCTAGCCGCAGTCGTTTCTGAGCTCGCTCTCAGCGTCAACACTGACGGAGTGCGTCTTTACGGAACTATCGGCGAACCGAAGCTTCAGACGTATGAACAGCAGATTCTGAACATTCAAGCCGATCTTTCAAGTCGACTCAACAATCTAGAGCGTTACAAGTAAGGAATAGAACATGGCGGAAACTTATTGGCCGTTTGCGAACATCGACACTACGACGACACAGTTCTCGCAGTGGTCGCGCAACATCGGCGAAGGTGTCAAGGGTTCGTTCAACACGACTGACTTGAAGGTCACTGCCCCCGGAACTGGCATGACTGTGAGCGTTGCTACCGGTCAGGCGATGATTCGCGGACACTACTACTACAACACGACTGCGGCGACTCTCGCGATCACTACTGCGAACGCTACTAACCCACGCATCGACGCTGTTGTCGTGAACTTGGACCCTAGCGTGAACAGCGCAGTGTTGACTGTTGTCGCTGGAACGCCTGCCGCTTCGCCGGTCGCACCGACGTTGACTCAGACTGACGGCGCTGTTTATCAGTTTCTTCTTGCGACTGTGCTCGTGCCTGCGGCCGCCGCTTCTATCGCTTCGGGTAACGTCACTGACGCTCGCACGTTCTTGGGTCAGGGTTGGTTCAGCACTCCAGTTCAAGACAAGAGCGCGAACTACACGATCGTGGCTGGCGACAAGTTCTCAACTATTCGCTCGACTGGTTCAGCTATCACTGTCACTGTCGCGAACGTGTTGAACGTCGGTGATCGCATCGACTTCATTCAAGACGGAACAGGTCAGATCACGTTTGCTCAGGGTTCAGGCGTGACTCTTCAGTCGTTTGGAACTTTGACAAAGACTGCCGGTCAGTATGCCGCAGTCACGCTTGAGTGCGTTGCTTCGGGACAGTATCGTCTGATTGGAAACTTGGGCTAATGCTTGTCCCTCTTGGCTTTCTTGGCGTGAATAGTAAATACGATTACGAACTCATTAGCACTCAGATACTCGCTTCTAATGCCGCGACGGTCACGTTCTCGGCAATCGACCAAACAAAATACAAGCATCTTCAGCTTCGCGTCACCGGTCGCACGACTTACACAGGCGGAGTTGACGTTCTGACTGTGCAGTTCAACGGCGACACCGGCGCAAACTATGCTTCTCACCGCTTGCAAGGCGATGGCACTTCTGCAACAGGAGCGAGCTTTACGTCGCAAACTTACGCAAACATGGGTTTTGTTGTAGGAGACAACTCGACAGCCAACATCTTTGGGGCGTCTGTGATTGACATTCTCGACGCGTTCTCGGCAACAAAAGTCAAAACACTTCGAGGAGTGCAAGGCTCGAACGCTTCTTCGAATCTTGTCGCAGTGAAGTCAGGCTTGTGGATAAACACAGCGTCTGTGTCGTCGATAGTTCTTGGGACTACGGGTGCGGGAAACTTTATGACTGGTTCACGTTTCAGTTTGTATGGGGTGAGAGGCTAATGGCACAGCAAGCACACGTTCTAATCTCATCGCAGACACTCGCTTCTGCAACTGCAACTGTGACGTTCTCAAGCATCACTTCAGGCTTTCGCGATCTGCGACTTGTTGTTGCAGGTCAGTCAACTGCCGCCGCTAACGTCTTCGTGACGCTCAACGGAGATTCAACAGCGTCAAACTACGCATGGATTTGGATGCTCAGCAACGGTTCGACTACGTCAAGCACAACCGGAACAGACTTGGTCTTTGGAGACGTTCAACCGGGACCCGGAACAAACATTTATGACTTTCTGGACTACAGTGCTACTGACAAGCACAAGTCTGCTCTCGCTCGCGTGTCGTTCGCCGGCTATGAAGCGACAGTTGTTTCAAAGCGATGGGCAAACACTGCCGCCATTACGTCAATCGCATTGACAGCAAACGGAACAACTTGGGCATCAGGAACGACTTTCTATCTTTATGGAGTGCTCGGCTAATGGCTCAAGTTCTTATTTCAACAGTTACTGTTGGCGCTGGCGGTGCCGCGAGCATCGACTTCACGTCAATCCCTCAGACATACACTGATCTTCTTATTGTGCTGTCAGGTCGTTGCAACGACGGAGCATCTGTTCAAGACGGCGTTCGAATGAGCATCAACGGAGTCACAACTAACCGCAGTTTCAAACAGTTAGTTGGCGTTGGAACTGCCGCGACTGTGAACGGTGGAACAGACGACTATCTGGGCAACGTTACTGGCGGAACTGCGACAGCAAACAGTCACGCCAGCATGAACCTCTATTTCCCAAACTACGCGAGCACGACGCTGAACAAGCCATTCTCGCAAGAGATAGTCCCTGAAACAAACTCGTCAGCAATCAACATGTTTGTCACAGCTGGTCTGTGGTCGTCGACTGCCGCAATCACATCACTCTCGTTCTACATCACAGGCTTCAGTTGGGTGCAATACTCGACAGCTTCAATCTACGGAATCAAGTAAAGGAACATCATGTCTAATCCGATTCGACTAGAAGTCAACTGCGAGACTGGCGAAGTCACAGAGATCGAGCTGACTGACGCTGAAGTTGCTGAGCTCGAAGCACAGCGCGTCGCATACGAAGCAGAGCAGACACGTCTCGCGACTGAAGCTGAAGCGAAAGCCGCACAGAAGACAGCAGTGCTCTCAGCTCTTGCAGAAGCCGCAGGTCTCGACGTCGCTGAAGTGACAGCCGTTCTAGGGTTCTAGCTCATGACCGGGCCTGACGAACAAATCCCGGGTTGGGCGATCGAGCTCATTCGTCAAGTCGAACGCTTGAACGAGAAAATCCCTAGCCACGTCGAGTGGGCGACACGCAACATTCTCGACCACGAGAAGCGGATTCGCGATCTTGAACAGTTCAAGTGGCGCATGACAGGAGTCGCTTCAGTGTCTTCTGCTGTCGTCGCACTCATCATCGAAGTTCTCGCACGAACAATCTTCAAGTAAGGAACGCTTTTGGCTGTCGTAAATCAGACTCTATTCATTGACGCAGGCGCGAGCTTCAGCATCGGTTTCTATTACACGAACATTGACTTGACAGGCTATACAGCGCAAGCCATGTTCAAGGTCTACCCTGTGACTTCGTCGAGCACGAGCGCGCTCACTGTGACGCCGACGATCGACGCGACGACAGGTTACATCGAACTGAACTTGACTGCGACGCAGACAGCTTCTCTGACAGCCGGCGTTTACAAGTGGGGCATGGAACTCACTCACGCAACTAAGGGCGTCATTCGTTTCGCAGACGGTTATGTCATCGTTGCAGTCGAGGTCGTCAAGTGACAGTCACAGTTGTCAATAAGACTCCGAACGCTACTGTCGTCAACGCTTCGACGACTAGCACTGTCTCAGCTTCTGCTCAACGCGGTTCAACTGGACCAACTGGCCCGCAAGGTGTCGCCGGTGCCCCCGGCGTCTCAGCAGTGTTCACGATGCAAGATCAGCTTGCCGTTTACACAGGCAAGAGTCGCTTTTACTTTGACAACTCTTACACGCTGACGAAGATTCGCGCGAGCGTAGGCACTGCCCCGACGGGTTCAGCAGTCACTGTTCAGCTTCTTCTCAACGGCACAGTCATCGCGACTGTCTCGATTCCTGCGGGCGCAAACACCGCAACAGCAACTTTGAGTCAGACTGTCGCAGTCAACGACTACGCCACAGTTTCAGTGACGAGTGTCGGCTCAACTACCCCAGGCGCAGACTTGACAGTTTCGCTGAACGTTCAATAAGGAAGTAGATCATGGCAACACTAGCCTCAGTAACAGAACTCAATCAAGCTCTCGCCACTACTGGTTGGGGTTTCATTTCGATTCACTCTGCGACTCCCGGAACAACCGGTGCGAGCGAGCTTACCGGCGGTTCGCCTGCTTATGCTCGTGTAGCTGTAACTTGGAACGCCGCATCAGGCGGAACAATCACTAACAGCAACGCGTTGACTTTCAACTTCCCTGCGTCTGCGACTGCCGCTTACTTCGGCATTTGGTCGGCTTCGACTGCCGGAACTTACTACATCGGCGGAGCTTTGAACAGCGGAACAGCGATCGTGAACGGCGCAACTC
>Ga0213922_1000559_pt1 | contig 16953 bp, 13 predicted proteins | sample McNCre2917MG_FD_165060 | JGI IMG/M metagenome (GOLD analysis project Ga0213922, IMG submission 165060) | Freshwater microbial communities from McNutts Creek, Athens, Georgia, United States - 29-17 MG | ecosystem: Environmental > Aquatic > Freshwater > Creek | place: USA: Georgia | collected... | reverse complement strand
AACAAACCCCAGTGCTATTCACAATACACAAAAGAAAAAGATGGAGCGTGAGCAGATGCAACGAGGCGAACGTCCTGCAGGTTGTGAATACTGCTGGAAAATTGAAGACATGTACAAAGATCCAAAATATGCTCAGAGTGATGTACCAGAGCCTATCAGTGACCGTGTCTACAAAACTGTTATATATGAAGATGAGGATTTAGCACATGCATACAGAACACCCGCCAAAGAAGATTTCAATCTTCAGACGCTTGAAATTGCTTTCGATCGAACTTGTCAGTTTGCTTGTAGCTACTGCAACCCTGCTTTTAGTAGTAGCTGGGTTAAGGACATTAAACAACATGGACCCTACACCAACTTGGTTAGCGACGGTAGGAATCATTTTACTCACGCTCATGATAGTAGTCAACTTTATAAATTCGGTGAGACTAATCCGTATGTGGAAGCATTCCACCAATGGTGGGAATCAGACCTCCATAAAACCCTAAAAGAGTTACGCATTACCGGCGGTGAACCGTTGATGTCGGGCGAGACTTGGAAGTTAATTGAGTGGTTCAAAACCAATAAAGGTAAGAGTACCACACGCCTTGCTATTAACAGTAACTTAGGTACAGACGTAGATATTGATCGTTTACTTGATAGCATTGACGGAGTAGAAGTAGACTTGTACACCAGCAACGAAAGCATGAGTCTACAAGCAGAATACATTCGTGATGGACTGGTATTCGATGATTGGGCTAACAATGTAGAACGTTTGCTGGACTCGGGCAAGTTTCGTGGGTTACATGTTATGTGTACCATTAATGCTCTATGTCTTGATAGCCTTGACAGTTTCCTCGAAATGGTCTACAACTGGAAACTTGAATACGGTAAAGACAGTATTAACTTTTCGCTAAATATTTTAAGATTCCCAAGTTTTCAAAGTCCGCTGGTGTTGTCCGATGACATCCGTACACAATATCGAGCAAAGCTATCACAATTTTTTGTAGATCACAAAGGTGACAGTACATTCCATGAATTTGAATGGAATCAGCTAACACGTTTAATTGACTATCTTGATGTGGCAATAACTCCGCATGAAGGTGCAATGGCACAGAGTATATTGCAACGTGACTTTAAAAACTTCTACGAACAATACGACCAACGTCGAAATAAAAACTTTACAGAAACATTTCCTGCACTGGCAGACTGGTACAACACATTATGACTGATAAATTAGAAAATTATTACGAAAATTATAACTATGGCGCACGTTGGCCAGTATACGCTAAACAAGAAGACATGCGTCCTGACCAATGGAAACGTGTAGTTGAAAGCGAAAACTTTTGCATGATTCCGTGGATTCACATGCATGCCTTCCCGGATGGTCGTGCATATCCTTGTTGTTTGGGTGACCCAGATCACAGCGTGGGCAATCTAAAAACTCACACAATGAAAGAAATTTGGAATCAAGCACCCTTGCGCGAAATGCGCCTTAACATGCTCAAAGACAAACCCTGTAAAGAGTGTACCAAATGCATTGAGCAAGAGCGCAGTGAATTGTTTAGTATGCGTAATAGTTCAAACAAAAACTTTGGACACCTGATTAATTTAGTAGACGAAACTAATCCAGACGGTAGCTTGAACGATTTTAAACTACGCTATTATGATGTGCGTTTCAGCAACATTTGTAACTTCAGTTGCCGTAGCTGTGGTAGCTTGTTTAGTAGCAGTTGGTACCGCGATGAAAAGGCGGCCGGATGGAATCCACAACATCCACAGATCATGTTTGCTGGTAAAAACAAAGATGACATGTGGGAACAGATGCAAGAGCACATTCCACACTTAGAGCAAATTTACTGGGCCGGCGGCGAACCCTTGATCATGGACGAACACTATCGTGTGCTACGCGAACTGGTGGATCGTGAGATGTTCCATGTACGACTAATCTATAACACCAACTTCAGTGAAATGAAGTACAAGGGCCAGGACGTTATGGAACTGTGGAAACTGTTTGACTGTGTCAGTGTTGGTGCTAGTCTTGATGCCAGTTACCACCGCGGCGAATATATGCGTAAAGGTCAAGACTGGAAACAAACAGTTGAAAATCGTGAGCGTATGCTCAAGGTATGTCCTAACGTGGACTTTTATGTCAGTAGCACAGTGAGCCTGATGAATGTTATACACATTCCGGACTTTCACAAAGAATGGGTAGACTTGGGATTGTTGCGCCCAATGGACTGGAACATTAATATGTTGCAACATCCATTGCGCTATCGAGTAGATGCACTACCGCCTAACCTAAAGCGTCGTGCTCGTGATCGCATTGAAGAACACTTGGAGTGGTTGGAGCCGCTGGACACGTTAACTCGTGCAACATCGGGATACAAGGGCGTTTTAAACTTTATGGAACACAATGACAGTACTGCATACTTGCCAGACTTCTTTAAAGTTAACGACTTAATTGACAAAGTGCGCGAGGAAAATTTCTTTGAAACTTTCCCAGAACTGATTGAAATGAAGAACTACAAGTTGCCACAGACCATGTGTATGCTACCTTGGGTAAGTATTGAAACTAGCCCAATTGGATCTGCTCGCCCTTGCTGTCTAGCAACAGATGAAATTGTAGATGAGTCGGGCGAAAAGTATGATATGAACAAACATACTGTAACCGAAATCTACAACAGCAAATACATGCAGGATCTACGCAAGAGTTTCCGCGATGGTGTTAAGCCTGCTACTTGCACACGTTGCTGGGAAGAAGAAGATGCTGGCCGCACCAGCAAGCGACTACACACACTAACAAGATTCAAAGAGCGTTATGCAGAAGTTGATTGGGAAAACGACAAGCCCAACCAACTGTGGTTCTTAGACTTGAAGCTGGGTAACATCTGTAACTTAAAATGTCGTATATGCGGTAGCTGGAGTAGTAGCAAGTGGGTTCCAGAGGAAATGGAGTATGTTAAAGACTGGGGCGGAGATCCTAAAAAGCATATTGCCTACACTTGGCTTAAACAAGGTAACTGGCCTCGTAACGAAAACAGCACACGCTTCTGGGAAGATCTCAAGACTATTCTACCACAGGTAAAGTATTTTGAATTCACAGGCGGAGAACCGTTTATGATTCAAGAACACTTTGACCTGTTGAAGTTTGCGGCTGACAACGGTTATGCTGACAATATTGAAATTCACTACAATACCAATGGCACACATTTCCCTGAAGAGTTTATCGATACATGGCGTAAGTTCCGTAAAGTTGAAATTGCGTTTAGCATTGACAACATAGGTGAACGTTTTGAATTTGAGCGCAGTGGTGCTAAGTGGACCGAAGTAGAAGCCAATATTAAACGATTCCATGCTATGAAAGCAGACTGGCCTCGGCTACGCACACAAGTATGCATGACTATTAATGTGCAGAACGTGCTTTACTTAGAAGATCTGTGCAAGTGGGTTATCCTGCAAAACTTCGATTACGATTACTTTAACATGATGCATGATCCTAAGCACATGAACATTGGAGCAATGACTGAAGAAGCAAAAGCTCTAGTAATCGAACGTCTCTCCAACGGAGACTTTATCCCACGTCACCGCAAGGAAATTGACAAGATCATTCAGTTCATTAAGAACGGCGAAACACGAGACAATGCACAGTTCTTAAAAGAAATGCAACGCACTGATCGTTTTCGTGGCGAAAACTTTGCCGAGACACACACAGATATAGCAGTTGCAATGGGCTATGACCGACCTGAGTAAGATTGTCAGTGAGAAAACATATCGCTCTTTCCGGGGCGGTGATTGGCCCAGCTTTGAAGATTTCTTAGCTGGCGCTCGTCCTGCGAAAGTTGCAGATGAAATTGAAGAGTTTGTTGGGATGATGCAACAGAACTATTCAGCGGTGGCAGAACAAGACATAAACGAACAGGCTGAAGCAAACCAGCAACGCCAGCAACAAATATTCTTTGATAAGCATGTGCCCACCGGTATTCGTTGTCGTGTACCGTGGGAAACAATGGGCGTGAACACAAATGGTAGTGTGTTTATTTGTGAAAGTCCTAGTTGGATTCCTAAGTTTGTTGGCAGTTTATTGGATGTTAACAATGTCTATGATGTGCTTAACTCTGAAATGGCACAGCGCATCAGACAAGAAATAGTTGCACAACGTTACTACTATTGTAATCACAAGATCAGTAGAGTATTAGCAACCAAGCACAAAGTAATTAATGTTAACCCAACAGACACTGAGCCGTTGCCGTACGAGCCATCGGATAAGACTCAAGTAACTACTATTCCTAAGAATTTAATTTTTGACTTTGACTACACTTGCAATTTTCGATGCCCTAGTTGTAGAACAGAATTAGTCAATAACAACAAGCATCACATTATACGCCCTATCAACGATAGGATCAGCGAAAAAATCAAACACTTGGTAATAGATAATATAACCAAGCAAGTTGAAATACGTTGGGCCGGTGGCGAACCGTTTATTAGTGAAGTCTATGTAGACCTAATGGATTATTGTAACAACAGCGGAAAGCCCATTAAGCACATCATTCAAACTAATGGCAGTTACTTGATTGCCAAGGCAGATTTGTTAGAGCATCTACTGCCACACATTAAAGAATTACGTATTAGTTTTGATGCGGCCACAGCAGACACATATAAAAAGATTCGTGTTGGCGGAGATTGGGACCATCTATTAGAAAATGTGCGTCATGTGCAACAACAGATTGCACGACTGGGAACAAAGACTGTAGTGTCTGTTGACTTTGTTGTGCAACGAGACAACTACAAAGAAATTCCGTTGTTGCGTAAAATATGTCATGACATGGGTATAACCAAAATACAGTATCAACGTATGTGGAATTGGGGCACATGGCCAATGGCGGAATTCGATGATAGAAACATTTATAACCCCGAACACCCCGACTACAAACAACTATTGATAGCATTTAATCTAGCAGGACATCGACCATGAAGCCCGAAGCACTATGCATGGCTCCCTGGACACATACATATCTGAGTCCACAAACAGAACGCAGGATGTGTTGTGCGTCACGCGAACCTGCACAAAACTTTCAACAGTATATCGATACCAAGTCTGGCACAGGGAAGTACATACCCGTTACATTAGAAGAACATTGGAACAGTGAACACATGCGTAGTGTACGTCGTCGGATGATGGCCGGAGAAACACTACCTGAGTGCGAAGTATGCAACGACAAGTTGCTGAATACCAGCGTTTACCGTAGTTATTTTAATCAGCTATTTGGGCATAAGTATGAATATGTAATGGCAAATACTGATGCAGAAGGATTTACTACAGTAAAACCCATCAGTTGGGATTATAGGTTTAGTAACCTATGTAATTTCAAATGCCGTATGTGCGGAGACATGTTATCCAGTGCTTGGGAAACTGAGCAACGGCAACACAACATGATCGAATGGAGCAATCCTAAAAATGGGTGGATGGTTCCTGAAGTAAAGAGACAAATTGAGAAGTTTCAAGACGAGCAGATCGAACAGGAGTTTTCAGATGCCGTTGAGGAACACCGTGTTGAAGAAATATATTGGGTGGGTGGCGAGCCCCTGATGTACGAGCAACATTGGAGATACATGACCCGTATTATAGAATTAGGAGATGGTCCAAATGTTTACGCTCGTTATAACACCAACCTTAGTAGAGTGGACTATAAAGGTATTAATCTGTACAGTGATATTTTGTCTAGGATTAGGGATTGGCAGATATGTGCAAGCCTTGACGGAACAGGCGAAATTGGCGAGTACATTAGAACAGGCCTTGACTACACTCAATGGCTTGAAAACTTCCGTAAGGCTGTTGAAATCCGACGTCACAGCCGTCAAGTCAGAATTGACTTTACGCTCACTTTGCCCGGAATGTTCGAAGTTACACGTATCGAGCGACTTGCACAAGAACTCGGAGTAGAAGTACTGGCCAAAGTAATTTTTAGTTTTAGCCCGGACATAGTTATGTCACCTTTAGCCCTGCCTAGGGAAATATTAGATCCTTGGATAGATGAAACAATAGGCCTATTGCCAAGTGGTAGCATCCCGTTAAAGGATATCTTAGTCCAGCTAAAAACTAGACCTACGTTCCAAGAACAGTGGCCTGCGGAATATCAATCAGCTATTGCTCGTGGCAAGGCTCGCGTGTTAAAATTAGAACAGATTAGAACACAATCAATAACTATGACGGACATACTCGGTGGCCGTCCCGATGTACTCAAATGGTGGATGCAAATTGAAAGTTGAAGTAGTATTAAGAAACCCATTGGACAAAGCAGATCGTATTGCATACACAATTGATGTGTATGAAACACCAATGGGTTATCGTTGGCACAGAGCCCTTCAAGATATATTGCTGAAGAATCAATATCTTGAAAAGAACTTTTGTTTCTTGGGCTTTCCTAACAGTCCTCGCAATTTAGATTACATCTGTCAAGAACTGACATGGGCTAAAAATCAAATTAACACCTTCTTTAATAACCGCTACTGTATTAAAGAAGACTTTAATGTGACGACACTACGTACAGGCATCGAACCCAATCAAGACATAATGAATCAACTGCACAATCACTTTGAGCATTTACAGGGTACTGTTTGGGGATTGAGCGACTGGTACAAAGAAGCCGACTACGATACCAAATTTGCTATTAGACAGTTAAACAATTTATGCCACGAAGCAGAAAGTTTGATGTTGAGCCAACGCAAACAAGCACAAGATCCACAGTGGATTAGACCCAGTCAAATTACCACTTTCTTAAATGCCGAACGCATAGACTTTCCTGACAACTATAAAACAACATTCGACGAAACTAGATATGATAGACGCTTTGGCGAAGTGTACTTGCATTGGACACAAATAGGTAAAACATTATACGAAGTATATAGGGATGAGCAGGGCGCAGACATAGACAAAACAGTATGCGATGCAATCACACACCTACGTTACTACTCGGGCGAGTTTGATATTGAATGGGCACAGGACGTTGTATTCAATGGACCACATCCATGGCATACCCGGGAAATGTCTGGCTTTCGTGTATGGCTTGAGCGCAACAACTTTAAGTTAACGGATAGAGAATACAACTACGGTTATCACCCAGTGGGTCAAGTTGATTTAAAAGGCAGTTTTGGAACAGATCGTTATCAAGAAGTGTGGCCTGTGCTATCTAAGTATTTAGACATCTACAGTATAACAGCTGGTGCTGTAACAGCAGTATATGATTATGCATGGTCGGATTCGGACTATTATCAACAACAAATCGAAATGTTAAAACCAGGATATGATTACAGTAGTCGCGGGCGGTGATAGTTTCATATGGGGCAGTGAATTAAAAGACAGCCCACATGGTGGACCAAATGGTTACAGTCGTAGCACGTTTCCTGCTTTGCTGTCTAAAGATTATCAATATGTTTGTACAGCTTACCCTGGATCAGTTAACAGTGAAATTGCTCGTAGTGTACGCAACGCCTGCGAAGCAATAACCGATGTTGTTGTACTAGTTTGTTGGACATGGCCTACTAGAGAACACCAACTTGACAGCGACAATGTAATTACAGAATTAGAAGATTACTTAAAATTTAAAAATATACCATATTTGTTTACCTGTGCCGACAACTATATGATTACAGGTCGTTTGGATTATTCAAATTGGTATATGTTTCCGCCAGCAGAAGAAAGTTGGTTAACTACAACCCCAAGAGGTTTTTACCAGTGGGCGGTGGAGAATAAATACAAGTGCGGCCCTAAAAACCATCCACTAGAATTAGCGCATCAACATGCCGCAGACTTACTCCAAGGACACTTTAATGAAATGGTTAAAAAACTTAATCAACCGAATCAGGTTGGAAATCAATTATCGCAAGAAACTTAAAGAATTGCGTAAGCGTGATCCATTTATCTACAAATGATATTAGTAAATGGTGATAGTTTTACTTCGGGTGAAGAAAGCCCCATTGCTTGGCCAAGTTTAATACCAGATACTATTAACATAGCCACACCCGGAGCAAGTAACGATCATATTATGACAAGTACTGTGGGTTATATCGAAGATCATAGTACAATTCATGCGGCAATCGTTGCTTGGACTACACCTAATAGGATTTGTATTAGTGGTAAGCATTTAACACCAACCAGTGAAAGAAGATACGGTGATATTGTAGAACATGTATTTACGGACTGGGATGAAGAATGGGCCTGGCGCCGATTCCAAACACATGTTAGTATGCTTCACGGTTACTTAACCAATAAAGGTATACCGCATGTATTTGTAAGCACGTTTGGCATACCGGCGGGTAGTATGAATGGAAGATGGTATTGGCTAGATTGGCAATCAGAGGGAATGGTTGAATGGATGGGTGATTGCCCAAAAGGCCCGGGCGGACATCCACTAGAGTTAGGGCATCAAAGAATAGCGAAGAAAATCAATGAACATATTAGGCATCTCGGCTGGATTTCATGACGCGGCAATAACACTACTCGATGGCGACGAGATAGTATTCGCTGGCCACAGCGAGCGTTATAGCAAAAAGAAAAACGATGAAAATTTGTCGTTGGGATTACTGCACGAAGTAACTAAATACAGAGTACAACATGTAGCCTACTACGAGCGACCCTGGGCTAAACAGTTACGACAACTATACGCAGGTCAAGGTATTGAGTGGAATAAACTAACCGCAAAGCAAGTACTTACTCAACAAATTGGTAAAGAGTTTAGTGCATTTCCCAACAGTAACATCAGCACACACAATCATCATTTAAGTCATGCCGCGGCGGGATTTCAAACAAGTCCTTTTAATCGGGCTACTGTGGTAGTGATTGACGCTATAGGTGAATGGGATACAATTAGTATATGGGGTGCAGAATATGATCGAACTGGTCAAGCGCATTATAAAAGACTTTGGAGACAACGTTACCCGCATAGCATCGGACTCTTTTATTCTGGAGCAACTGGCCGCGTTGGCTTGCGCCCACTAGATGAAGAATACATCTTAATGGGCATGGCGGCCTATGGTGATCGCAGACATGCTGTGTCCATGCAAGATCGATTGATAGCACACGAATACGATATACGATTTAAAGAAAATTTACACATAGGATTAAATGAGGATTTCATGCCCAATACCAACGATATGGATATTGCGGCAGGAGCACAAGAACTAGCAGAGCAACTAATACTAAATGTCATGACTCGTGCAAAGAAGTTTGCTTGGAGTGACAATTTAGTTTACATGGGCGGTGTAGCACTCAACTGCGCGGCCAATTCGAGAATAGGAAACTACTTTGAAAAAATTTGGATTATGCCTTGCCCTGGTGATAGCGGCAGTAGCCTTGGTGCCGCAGGCCTTGTTTGGGGCCGTCGCATTAATTGGAACAATGCTTTTCTGGGCCACCTTATTCCTGGGCCTTATCCTGTTAATGGTGCCTTGGATGCTCTTCTCACTGACCATATTGTGGGTGTGGCGAGCGGTCGTGCCGAGTTCGGCCCGCGAGCGTTGGGAAACAGAAGTCTCCTCGCAGACCCCCGTGGAAAAGAAATAAAGGAGAAAGTAAATGCAATCAAACGAAGACAACAATTCAGACCCTTTGCGCCGGTTATTTTGGAGGAGTTGGTTGATGATTACTTTGATATGCCTCGCGGCTGGAATAACAGCAGGTATATGCAAACAATCGCTCGTTGCCGGCATCCTGACTTATTTCCTGCTATCATTCATCATGACGGTACCTCTCGTGTCCAAACTGTCCCAAAGGATGGATCGGGAATACGAGAGCTCCTTGAAAAATGGTATGTGATAACAGGATGCCCGATGTTGTTGAATACTTCATTAAACATCAGGGGCGAACCAATGGTCAACGACAGAAGTGATGCTGACCGTTTTGAAAAACTATATGGAGTACGAGTAGTATCATGACCGAAACACATAAAAGAACAATAGCAAGAATGATTAGTTATCGCATTACAGCGTGGCTATTCACAATACTGTGGACATATTTGTTTACAGGGGATTTAGGATCAGCTACAGGATTTGCAACAGCATTGCACATCTTGTTAAGCATTGATTACTACATACATGAGCGCATTTGGCTTAAAATTAAATGGGGAACAACATGAAACAAGCACAGCGTATTTTAATTATGGGCCTACCGGGCTCGGGAAAAACTTATCTAGCAGATAAACTTAAAAAGACTTTAGAAGATGCAGGCAAAACAGTCAGCTGGCTAAACGCAGATGAAGTGCGTAGACACTACAACGACTGGGACTTTACTGAAGCAGGGCGTATTCGTCAAAGTCTACGTATGCGTGATTTAGCTGATGAAGCCAATACAGATTACTGTATTGTGGACTTCGTGGCTCCACTGGTTGAGATGCGTAACAACTTCAAAGCCGATTGGACTATTTGGGTAGACACTATTGAAAAGGGTCGTTTTGAAGATACTAATAAAATGTTTGTACCACCCGAAGTTTACGACTTCCGTGTTATTGAGCAAAACGGAGAAAAGTGGGCCGACTTCATTGCTGAACACATTGTAGAAAACCGTCGTCGTCCTGTGTTCGACTGGAAGAAAGAAACAGTACAAATGTTGGGTCGTTGGCAACCATGGCATGCAGGACATCGTGCATTATTTGAACGACTAATTGCCCGCACAGGACAAGTTGTTATCCAAGTACGTGACGTGCAAGGATGGCAAGGTAGCAATCCATTTGCCATTGATCAAGTCAAAGGATTTATCAAGCGAGACTTGGATCCGTTATTCCAGGGACAATACGAGATACAGGTAGTGCCTAATATTATACACATTGGTTGGGGTCGTGGTGTTGGCTATACATCGGGTGAAGAAACATTTGATGAATCTATCACCAGTATCAGTGCAACAAATATTCGTCGAGAACTTGGACTTAAATAATTAAGCCGCTACTCGACTTTTTATTATAGCTTCTGACATCCTATAAATTCTAGGTGTGTTGAACGTTTGCAAAACAGGAGCTGATTCTACAGCAGTTTTTAAGTTGTTGGTCAGCTCTTTCCATGCGCTATTTAAAAACTCTTTGCTGTTGAACAGTTGGTAGTTGTACTCCAACACTTCTTCCATTTCGTGTAACATATCTGTTAGTTGTCCTATCGTCAAACTAGATATGTATTCTACTACTTCTGCAACAGCCTTTAATCGTTGTACCGGATCTTCGATGTGATCGTAACTTTCATCCCACCATCGGTCAAAAGTCTTAAACCCGTAGTTCTTTAAATATTCTAAGTTATGAGCGCAACCCAACAATACAAAAGGTTGCCGAAGTATAATAGGTTTAAATATTTTTTCAGTTAAATGACATTTTCTTTCCCAGTAGCAAGTTTCTGTAACTACGTGTAAAAAAGTTTCCATACATTGTTCGACAGCACTTAATACCATACTGTGATTGGGAATAGAGTCTTTGTTGTGATAATCAATGCGTAATGGGTGTGGTAATATATCCAATGCTTGTTTAACATCATTGATATAATTGATGTCTAACTTGTAAGTTTCTATTGCTTGATCTAAGTTATTACTATAGTGCCCGTGCTCGGGACAAAGATCACTGTAACTAACATATCCTTGTTCTATTAGACCCCTAAGAGATAATTCGCCAACAAACAGACTACGATATATTCTTGCATTACCAGTTAATCTGTTAAATGTAATATATTTTTTCTTTAGCGTTCTTTGTGTAACTGGCATGATCCTAGAATCAAATTGATAACCACGAAACCAATCATGCGCCGCAAAAATATGAAAGAAACCATAGCAGGGTATAAAATCAAATTTTTTAATGAAATAATCTAATGCCGCGCTGTCGCGTTCGGTGGTAACTAATATTACAGGTCTTAAAAGATTTTTACTGATTTGGTGTATTTTATCAAACAACAGATCGTTAAATCCAGGAATCAACGGCTCCTGATCGTAACAAAAAATAATTGGATCTTGATCTAAGCTGTTGGCTGTATCTAGTGTTTCTATGTTTTCGATAGAACTGGCACCAAAGGGGTATAGATATTCTAGCCTAGGCTGTGCTATAATAGTTTTTAAAAAACTAAAAAGATTAAAATAATGACTGTGGATATTGTACATGTTTGATGTATTTTACTCGGGACCAAAGCCCAATTTATTTGCATTTGAGCGTCCTGCCGACTCTCTTGAACATGCGGCCAGTTTAAGCCGAACTCGATACTGCTGGTATATTTATGGTGGTAACGATTACACAGATTTTGATTTTACATTCGAACCAGTGCCGTGGGAAGCGGAATACATACACACATGGCCTAATCAATGGCAACGAGATGGCGAAGTTTATTTAGTACCAATCAACAACAGTGGACAAAAACATTTTCACAACCGACCTGTTCATAGACTACCCAACTTGGATTACTGGGACATTCCCGAACACATAGACCCTGCCAGTATCGATCATCGATGGGCTCCCGATCCAATGGACCCGCCAACTAATTATCATTTTCCTGTACAGTGGAATTGGGACAACATAGGCGGGCCAGTGTATCGTGTTCCTGGCGCTACCGCCGACAAGTATGTTGGATACTTTACAGCCAAGACTCGTGCTGACATGTCTAACTGGCGTATACCAAACAACATAAAGCTAGACAGTTTTGATTTTAGTTGGAGACCACATCCTAAAGATCCACCTTACATATACAAATTTCCTACTGTATGGAACAGTGAAGGTGGTCCCGAATATCATACCCCCGGTGCCACAGATGAAAAGTATATTACAGACTTGGTAGCAGAAACATTACCTGACCGAACATATTGGACTATACCAGAGGAAGTAAATGCAGACTCAGTTGATTTCAGCTGGGTACCACATCCTAAAGATCCTCCCTACATATATCATTTTGGATCAGAATATCAATCTAGTGTAGGACTAACATACACTACGCCGGGTGCGACTGAAATTAAGTTTGCTGGCCCTATTCCCAGTCGAGACCGCAGGCCTGTGCTAGAGGTACTAGACATATTTTTCATTGATAGAGGAAACCCTTTATCACAACCGCGTTACGAAAGATTGTCGGAACAATACACAGTTACTAAAGTTCGATACGCTAACAGCATATTAGACACCGTTCGCAGATGTGCGGCTCGTGCCAAGACAAATAAATTTTGGATTGTAAGCAGTGAGTATGATTACACTAATTTTGATTTTGCTTGGCATGCCGAACCATGGCAGAATTACATGACACATGTATTCCCTAGCCAACACAATCGATGGAGTGATACATTTTTAATTAATCGTTGGGAATTCGAGCGTCACAGTAAGTGGGCCAATGGTCTGGAGCAGTTTCCTAATTTAAACTTTGTTACAAATCAATCGGTGACCAAGACCGAAAACCTGCATAATATTTATTATGTAGATCATGGCAATCCCGAAAGTCGTCGGCAATACGATTTGTTAAAGGCAGAACTTCCAGACTTAATTTTAACTCGTTTTGCTAACACATATATTGATACCATGAAACGTATTGTAAGTACAGCAGACACTGAATATGTTTGGATACTTAACAGCGTGTGCAATTATGACTTCTTTGATTTTACTTGGCAACCCGAACCTTGGCAACAGGAAATGATACATTGCTTCTCTAATGGTTCTGGATCTGAAAAACGTGGAGATACATTTTATATTCACGTTGAATCGTTTAAGAAACAAATGGTTGACCTTGAACTGTTAGATTGGTTCAACGTAATCAACTACATCGATAAACCATTGGTTGATCGTTGGTCACCTGAGACTGTGTATTATGAAACAGATAACCTAATTGAGGCTGTGAAAAACTACACTTTCACAGCACCATATGCGTTGTTCTCAAACCAAAAGGATCTAGCGGTAAGTGGAATCAACACTTGTTTATGGAGTGAAAAAGACCGTGTAATAACGCCTTTTACACACAGCAGAGCCGTTGCACTGATACCCCGAGACATAAAGCGACATTTAAAGACGCAGATTTACGATTATCCTTACCTAGATCGCGTGTACGACGGCGATTTCTTTGCCGAGAAGCCTCTAGATATTGTTTATATTAGTAACGGAGAACCCGACGAAGAACGCTACTATCGTAACCTAGAAGATGAAGTTTATGGTAATCCGTTTAGGGACAAAAGGTACACCATCAAATGGGTACGCGGTGTAAACGGGCGGGTAGCGGCATACCAAGAGGCGGCCCGACAAAGCACTACTGATTGGTTCTTTGCTGTGTTTGCTAAACTAGAAGTTAGTAACTTTGATTGGTGTTGGCAACCTGATTATTGGCAACAGCCCAAGCACTATATCTTTAATGCTCGGAATCCTGTTAACGGGTTAGAGTACGGGCACATGGGTATGATTGCTTATAATAAACGGCTAGTACTAGCAAATAACAACCCCGGCATTGACTTCACCTTAAGCCAGCCGCACGAGTCTGTTCCTATACTGAGCGGAACAGCACATTTTAATCAAGACGCTTGGACAACTTGGCGAACAGCATTCAGAGAAGTATTAAAATTGCGTTTGTTTATGGCGACGCAACCTACTGTAGAAACAGAGCATAGGCTCAATGTGTGGCTTACAACAGCACAAGGAAACTACAGCAATTATTGCTTGGATGGTGCTCGAGATGCTGTGGAATACTACGAGTCTGTTGCGGGAGATCCAGCTCAATTGCAGTTGAGCTTCGATTGGCAGTGGTTACGAGCTAGATATGACGCTAAATACTAGATGTTCATTCATGAAATTTTTACAGAAAACTTCCACGACGGCAAGGTTCGGGGCAAAAGCCGTCCAGGGCGGGTGAAACGTGCAGGTGCTAGTTGTGACGGAAGTGTCACAAGCCTACGTGCCAAGGCCAAAAAGTATGGCGGCGAGCGGGGAAAGATGTATCATTGGTGTGCCAACATGAAAGGTGGCCGTAAAAAGGTATCTGAAGTCAATGTTGATACAGCCCATGACCCAGAAGAACTCACGGTCAAGCAAACATTTATCGATTATTTTACCAGCAAGGGTTATAAGATGCTGGGTGAAGGTCGCGACCAGATTGCCTTTTTAACTCCAAGACAAACCGTATTAAAAATTTTAGGTTTTGGTGACGAGCAAAGAGAACGTGCAGTTGAAGATTATGTAAACTTTTTCCTAGAACATCAAACCAATCCTTACTATCCTAAAATTTTTAATACTCAGCGTTTCGAGCACAAAGGTGACAGTCATTTTATATACGAAACAGAATATCTAGAGTATGTAGCCAACGAAGAAGATACGTTGGATTGGCTGGAAACTTATATGGATTTATTAGCACGTGGTGGTCCTGAACAAGCAGAGCAGTTCATCGAAGAAGAAGGTATCCCTAGTGAATTTACGGAAGAGGATGTACGTGGGGTAACACAAGCCACGCAAGAAATACAAGAGAAGTTGGCAGGTTACATAGTAGACCTATCCAACATAGAAAACATTCGACGCAGGAAAAATGGGCATTTAGTTATTGTAGATCCTATATCACTATGAAGATTGTCTTTGACTGTGTGCGCGGTTACCAGTAAAAGTCTCTAACAGCTTCTACAATACGTTCTACTTCTTGGTCTGTAAGCTCGGGATATATAGGCAGACTTAAACATTCTTTAGTCAATTGAGTCGCTTCCCAAAACGCACCGGTGTTGGGATCCGGGCCGTAGGCCATACCCACAGGATAGTCGAACAAAGTCTTGTTGTAGTGTATCTTTGTTTCAATGCCAGACAAACTCAAGTGATGTTGTAATTTACTACGATCCTTGACTCTAATAACATACTTGTGCCAGGCATGGACAGCACCCGGTGTGGCCACAGGTACATTAACAAACTTCAATAGCTCTGTACTATAATACTCAGCAATGCGAGTTCTACGCTCTTGCCATGAATTGAAGTACTGTAGTTTGACCAACATCTGAGCACAATCAGCTTCGCTCATCTTGCTGTTGGTTCCTGAGAATTCGTGATCGGACTCTTTGCCGTTGTTGCGTTCGTTGCGTATGTTTGATGCAACTCGAGCATCGTCGGTTAGTACCATACCACCCGATCCGTAGTTGGGCAAGTTCTTGGTAGGATCAAAACTCAACACACTAATGTTACCCATCTTGCCCGATGGCGTGCCACGATAACTGGCACCAAAACTTTGTGCGGCATCTTCAATTATGTTTAGTGGTTTGGAGGTAAAGAACTCTGTTTGTACTCTAAATCGATCGTAGTCAACTGTGTTGCCATACAAGTTAACATACATAACAGTCGTAACATTGTCTTCAATGTGTGATCGTTCTAACGATTCTAAATACATTAGGCCTTGTGGATCAACATCAACAATATGTACATTTTTAAATGCAGACTGTACAGCCATGTTGGCTGTGGCAACAAAACTAACAGCAGGGATTAGTAAACTTTCGTCATCCTCTTCAAACTCTTGTAACGCAAACTTTAAACCCTGTGTGCCACTGTTGACAGCAATAGCATATTGTCTATCACATCTACGAGCAATAGCTTCTTCAAACCGTTGGGTGTACATACCATCAAGCACCTGTCCGGTCTTGTAAACATCGTCAATGGCGGTTAACAGCTCTTCTCTGTGTAGAGCATATTGTCGAGGAATACCAAAGAAAGGGATTATATTCGAGCTTTCCAATATGGGCTCTCTTTAAACCATTCATGATAACGACGGAATCCTTCTTCAACATCAACTTGAGGATTGAATCCAAAATCTCTACGTGCGGCATCGATGTTTAGAGCACCTCGACTGGGAAAGTCTGCATCTTTGTCGCGTACATTGATAGTTCCTTGACCGGCGATTGCTACAGCCATTTTAGCCGCATCTAATAGACTGTGGCTGTGACTTTTTGTGATGTTGTACGTTTTGTTTTTGGCATTGGAACTTAATGTAGCCTGTACAATACCACGTGCCGCATCTTCTACATAAGTA
>Ga0213922_1000557_pt1 | contig 17020 bp, 17 predicted proteins | sample McNCre2917MG_FD_165060 | JGI IMG/M metagenome (GOLD analysis project Ga0213922, IMG submission 165060) | Freshwater microbial communities from McNutts Creek, Athens, Georgia, United States - 29-17 MG | ecosystem: Environmental > Aquatic > Freshwater > Creek | place: USA: Georgia | collected... | reverse complement strand
TGCATCGTTGGCATAAGAAAATGAATTTAATCTTTCCTCTAACGAATAGGTGTTAATAATGTCGTTGTAATCAACACCGTCTTCACTTACTTGCCATTTTTCAGTTGTTTCATTCCAACGAAGAATAACATTTGGAAGCAATCCGCGTTCAACTTCAATTCCAGCATTTAATGATGGAGATGCGCTTACGTTTGAATTCAAGACAATGAAATTATCTTCAACAGAAAGATTTTCTGTATTTAAAGTGGTCGTTGTTCCGTTCACCGTAAGATTTCCGCCTACAGTCACATCTCCAGTAGTTTCAACTTTTGCAAATTGAACAGATGCGGTTGTTGCAACATCCTGGCCAATAGAAATTGTTGGCGTTGAACCTTCACCAGTGTTATTTGTGATTGTTAGACCAGTTCCCTCAACAAGTGACTGGACATAATCTCCTACTGTGTCGGTAGAAAGGTTTACGGCGTCATTGACCCATACAGAGCCAGAGCCATTCCAGCGCAGGAAGTCACCATTTGCAACATCGGTAATTGTTACGTCATTAAGGTTATTTAATTTTGTATTTTCGTATACAAAATAAGGGGTGTCGTTCCAGTGCGCGCCAGTACCAATTTTTAGTTTACTTGTATCTGTTTCATAGCCGAGTTCACCAGAAAGAAGTTCAGGGTTGACGGAATACCAGTTAGCCGCTGTATCTCTGCGAATTTGAATTCTTGATGACATTATGCCGCTGCTCCTCCGTCAATATTGCTATCTGGATTATCGTAAACTGTTGCTGCTGCGCCACCATCTATGAAGCCAAAGCCCCCAGATGACGCATTTTGGTTGACCCATGCACTTCCGTTATATGTTAGCACTTGCCCAGAAACAGCGGTGGAGGTGGATACGTCACCAATGTCATCAAGGAAGTTAATACTTGGTATTGAAGCAGGAACCCATGCCGAACCGTCCCATTTAAGAAATTCTCCAGTTGCAGGTGCGGATGCTGAAACATCTGTAAGGTCATCTAGGTAGATGGTCCCTGCAACAAGAACCCACTTCTCTCCGTCAAATGACCATGTATTTGAACCTACTGTCCAGAGGTCATTCGTTGATGGTGAATCTGGGAAATTAATAGCCATTATGCAGCCTCATAACTTCCTGAGATGGTGATATTGTCAGCATCTCCCCAAATAAATGGACCGCCATTTCCAACGCTTGCCCATGTTGTGACTGATGCACTGGTGCCAGGAATAATCACCGCAAAACTTGATGTTGAGCCAGTGTAATTACCGTTTCCAATTCCTCCGTACCATGCATTTCCATTATCAAGGATTGCCGCTGAGAACGTAAAATTAGTGTCATAGGAAGTTGCTGGAAGACTGAAATTCCAGTGACCAGTACCTGCTGCTGTTGTTGAACCAAAGACAAACTTCAACTTGAAGAATACTGTTTTGCCAATCTGCTTATAGCGACCAGTGAGTGTTCCATTATTCAGCGCAAAACCACCACCATCAGCAGTAATTGTTGGGCTATATGCAGTCCATGCAGTTGACTCAATTGAAACAGTAGCAGTGGAGCCTTCTCCTGGAGTATGCGAAACAGCAATTCCTGTTCCAGCAGAAACATTGGACACATAATTTCCAGTTGTATCAGTTCCAAGTGCTACAGAATTTGGTTGTATTGTTGTTGAAATTGATGCATCAGATGAGCCATTGAAGGATACAGAGCCAGATACATCTCCAGTTAATTGAATTGTTCTTGCAGTTTGAAGAGCGCTTGAGGTTGAGGCATTGCCAATAAGAGGAGCAGTCACGGAAGCAAATTGCACAGATGAGGATGTTCCGACTGCTTGTCCAATTGCAATAGTCGGGCTTGAGCCTTCTCCTGGAGTGTGAGTTACGGTAACGCCAGTCCCAGCAGTTACATCGTTAACATAGTTTCCAGTTGTGTCTGTCCCAAGCGCTACAGAGTTTGGCTGGATTATTGCAGTAATGCTTGCATCTGAAGAACCATTGAATGAAACAGAACCAGAAACATCACCAGTCAGCGAGATGGTCCTTGGTGTTTGCAATGTTGAAGCAGTTGAGGCATTTCCAATAAGTGGTGCTGTAACAGCAGCAAACTGAACTGAAGATGAAGTCCCTACTGCTTGTCCGATTGAAATTGTTGGAGATGCGCTTTCTCCAGAGTTATTGGTTAGTGATATTCCAGTCCCAGCGACTAATGATGATACATAATCGCCAGTAGTGTCAGTTCCAAGCGCAATACTATTTGGCTGGAGTGTTGTTGAAATTGAAACATTTTCAGAACCATCAAAATAAACAGAACCGACTACATCACCAGTTAAAGATATATTTCTTGCGCTCTGCAATTTTGTTGCAACAGTTGCAGTTCCTGCGTTTCCAGTAATATTCTCTGCTACTACTGCTCCGCCGCTACTACCAATTTCAACCCAAAATAAGTCGTAGTAAACAAATGTCTTTCCAGTATCGGATTCAAACCATAGGTCTCCCTGCTGTGCCGTAACTGGCATTGTGTCAGAGACTGTTAGAGAAGCATTTCCACCACCACCGCCACCGCCAGTTACCTGTTGCCAAGTGTCATTTGAACGGAAGTAAAAAGTATTGTTTGTGGTGTCTACTGCCAATCCGCCATTTGGGACATTGTACGCTGGCACACCATTTGAGGTGATTGTTACAAGTCCACCAGTTGCCTTGAAAAGGTCGTCTGTAGTAAGGACATTTTCTGAATCTCGGTAGAGGTTTACATCTCCAGTTGCAGAACCGTTACCCCAAGTAATTCGCCCACCAGCATCAATACGGATTCTTGGAGCAGAGTCTGAATGCACACGAGCGGTTAGTGCTTCGTCCGATGGACTACTAAAGTCAACCCCGCGTAGGGGATTTCCTACAAACCTTGTCATGTGAATTCAGCCTCAACCGTCTTCTTTGTTATAAATGCTCCGCAGAGCATTATTTTTTATTTAAGTCTAGTACCAGTCATCCCAGCCAGTGATAACAACCGTGTATGCGCCGTTATCTGGGGCTACCGAGAATGAGATGTTCACCTTATCAACCGTTGGACGGGTAACATCTGCGATAACAGTATCATACGTTGCCACATCGTAAACTTGAACAATTACATGACGGGTTCCAAAGTTATGGTACACATCAAATGATACGTCATCGTTATTTCCAATTGTCTGGTGAACAATTCTTGCAAGAACTGGATTACTGGTGGTACGACCACTGGCATTGCCTTGTGCGAGTTCGTAGCGTGCTCCGTCTGCGCTTGTTGAACTAGTACCACCATTTTCAATAGCAAGAGTTCCAGTGATTCCATTTCCTACAGAAGCAGTTAGGTCTACTGCATCTACGCTCAATACGCCATTCGTGTAAGTAAGACCATCACCTGCGATTCCAGAAGAAATCTTCAGTCCGTCACCGTCAGTTGTAAGACCATCAATGGAGTGATTAATCTTGATAGCAAGTTCATCTGAAACTACTTCAAGACCACCAGTTGTGCTTGTCTTTACATCAACAACGCCATCTGTGAATCCAAGACCAGAACCAGCAATATCTGATGTAAGTGCAAGACCATTTGCTGTTGTTGTCAATCCATCAACTGCTGGGTCAATCTTAATTGCAAGATTGTCAGAACCATTTACTTCAATGCCGCCAGTTGCCTCAGTATTTACACTGAGTACACCAACAGAAGCGCTTAATCCAGCACCAGCGGCGCCAGATGCGATGCGAAGCGCATCATCATAAACTTCAATGCTGGTTCCATCAACATTTACATTGAGTACGTCTCCGTCCTTGCTGAGTGCATCACCAGCAAGAAGGTTTCCAGCAACTGAGAACAGCGAGAACTCAAGTCCAGTTACCCCGAGATTAATTGGTCCGTCAGTAATAAGAACCCAACCAGAGTCATGGTTTACATCACCCATTGATACGAAGCAGAACATTCCTGCGCTGACTTCAGCATTGGTGTCAGCATCTGGAGCACGAACTACTGAACCATCAGATTGAACCTCGTAGATTCCGTTTTCAGAAGCAGTATCTTGGTTTTTGACAAGAACACGGTCGCCAGTAGCAATTTGATGACCATCAATGTATTCTCCAGGGAATAGGTCGGTGCTTAGTGTGATTGCACCTACTGTTGCAACATGAACTGACTGCTTAACATCAAGACCAGAACGAGCAGAGTCAACATATGACTTATTTGCTGCGTCAAGTGGGTCGTTAGGTGTAGCAACTTGGAAACGACCGTTTACATCGCGAATAACAAGAGTGCTGTGACTATCTGCAGCAGTTGCAGCATCAAGTTTTGACTTATCCTCTGCGGACATAATTCCGTCAGATTCAGAAGTTGCCTTATTGGCAGTAATTGTAACAACGCCGTTTGATTCGCTAAGTGTCAGTGCATCGCTGGTATCAGATTCTGCCATCTGAACACCAGTGAGCATTTTACGCCAGCCACCAAGGGTGTCATCGTAAACCTTAATCGTACCTTCAGTGCTATTGAAGATGAGGCGACCGTCAAAATTACCAGTGTTTGGGTCACTGGCAAGGACCTCAAACGTACCGTTAATCAGTTGGTTCTGATTAAGATTTAAATTTGTTACAAACCTCATTACGACCTCCAAGGCGGGCTAAATACCTACCAAAGAATACGCTCTTTTTACCCCAAAGTGTGCGAGGCACTGCTAGGAAAGATAGGCTTTACCAGAAAATGGACTTGTAAATGACACCATGGCAGTATTTAGGCTGTCGTAGGTGACCTCGCCCATGACATGAGTTCCACTGCTGTCAACAATAGTGACAGATGGGTACATCTTTAGGTTGTGGGTTATGTTCCAGGTCGTTGCTGGAGACGGCTGATTATGGACATACCTTGAAAGTTCTCTAACCTGCTCAATTGCTGTCTGGATTGTTGTTGCAGTTATTTCTTCTGTTGGTATGAATGTTGCTGCTCCGCCAAGATGGGTGTCAACATATTCTTTTGTTGCGTAATTATATGTAGTTACTGGTTGCTGATTTGGGATTACGTCAGCAAGGTCAAATACCCCATCTGGGGCTTCTTTGTCAATAGAAATAAAGTATTTATTCCAACCAGTTTCATTTAGCCGTTCGTTTACCTCATATGTAACACCTTGCGGAACTATCCCAGTGTCATTGGTTGCAAACAAAGAAACACTAAATGAGCCATACTCATTAAGCCCAACTTTTGTTTCCTGAGTTGTGACAATAGCGTTTGTCTCTGGGTCACGCATTTCAGCAGTTGGCTGGAATGTAATAGAGCCACTTGCTGGTAAACCACCAGGCAGCAGATATGTGCCAGTTACAAGAATAGGTGTGAATGCCATAGTTATGCCTTTGTATAAACTTCTAGGGAGATTGCATGATGGATTAAGTTATCTTGTGATGATACCAGACGCTGTATATCGGTTACGCGAATTTGATAAATGTAATTTGATGCGTCTACTTTTTTAACGCCATCAAGGGCAGCGACAACAAGATTCCCTAACTCAAAGTTTTCTTGCGTTTTATCTTGCCAAATATCAATCTGCACTTCTCGTAAACGGCCTTTAACAATTCCATCACCAGTCAATTGCGGCATATTGCGTAATTCGTCCCAATATGTAATATATGGTTTTTCTGCATTTGGAGGACCAAAGTCACGATAGATAGCAGTAATACCAGGCAAGTTAGCATCAACTAAAAGTTGACGAATTGCACCACCGACGGACAGGGTACTCATTTATAACCTCACCGTAATTTTCGTAGCAGAACTTTGTCTTAATTTTCTTGTTACTGCTCCAATGAAATGAAGGGCGACAACATACCGCGCTTTAGATGCAACATATTTTCTTGCAGGGCGGAGAAATGGACGCGGCTGCATTTTTGGAGTTCCAAACTCTAGATAATGAGCAATTTGCCCCTGTACTCCAAATTCTGCAACTGCTGGATTAGAGCCCTTTGACGAGACGTGGCGGTGGTAGATATTGATATCTAACGGGTTCCCTGGTGCTGATGCAGGTGGTTCTCCTGGGTGGCTTGAAGTGCGAGGATTTCCATACGAGTCAACATATGGTCTATATGTTCCAATATGGTCAATACTGCGGTGCAGTTCGTTATCTCCATATTCAGCAAGTTCTCCAGCCGCAGCAGTCATTGATTTTACTCCAGCACGAATTGCATCCTGAATACGTTTATCAAGTTGCTTAATCGCTGCGTCTAAACTTCCATTACTCATTGAAAAGTGTCCTTCTTACGTCAAGGCGCAAATGCGTCTTAGTGAATGTCAAGCCTTCAATAACATATACACCATCAACTGCATAGTTGTATCCTTCAAGAACGATTAAATCGTTGTTATTAACTATTGCAGTAACTGGAAGTCTTATAACTAGCAATCTTCGTTCGCCGTATTTACCAACTTCGTTTGGCTGTGCTTCTTCAGTAAATTTCTGATGGAAAGAACCACGATAGTGAACATCTGTTACTGTTGGAGTCCATGCACCTTCAGCGTCTACTGTTGCCGCTGATTTTGTGCGGACGATGATATCTTGATACGCCGCTCTCATGGCTTAGTTTATAACTCGTCGCTTGTACCTCTGCAGACTCTTCATTTCTGCATCGGTGAATCCTCCAGCGCCTGCATGTTCAAAGAAATATTCAGTTCCTTCAACTTTTAATCTTTCAAGACCTTGAGCGTCAATCAAAACTTTGCTCATTTCACGAGCAGATGCAAACAAAACAACTCGCTCTAGTGCTGCACTGTCAACATCAAGCATTCCAGCGTTATATGTAACAAGAGCGATATATCCCATTCCAGAAACATATAAGTTATCAATCCCCCATGGGTAGATGTCATAGTCTGGAAGGTTCTGGGCAACCATCTGATTTTCCATGCCGATACTGAAAGCAATTATTGAACGTACTGGGGCCTTGCGCAAAAAGATTTGACGCTGGCCAGGCTGAAGAATATGACGTTCTTCGGTCACGCGGATTGGTTGAATCGGCCTATTAAGCATCGCAGCAAGTTCAGACTCAAGAGCGTTAATTATGGTTGCGGCAGCCTGTGCCTCACCTTCTGAAAAAGTACGATTCATAAATCGCTCAAGGTCGGTGTAGTTCAGAATTGCCATAAAAACACATTACACCATTATGTGCAGAGGGTGTTTTAGTCTCTAATTGGAAGAATCCAGAAGATATCCTTGTATCTAAAGGCACATATGGCAAGGTCGTCTTCCTCGCTAAGTTCTAGGATAAATCCATGTTCTTGACCGTTAATCAAAATATCTGGATGAACAACCATTCCACGGCAAGAGTGCATCATTATGTTGTCTTCGTCTAGTGCTTCCCAGCCGTATCTGACTTCTATAACCGCGTCCCGTTTATGCGCTTCTTTTACTAAACCGATAGAAACAATTCGGTTAAAAATAGATTCATAGGGGTAATCAAATTTGTAGTCTTCGTCGTTATACGCGGCTTCATAAAGAGAATTCTTTAAATATAAGAATGGCTCCTCTACCGCCCATGCGCGCGAAAAATCCACTCCTCCGCCGAGGCCAAAGCCATCGTGGCCTGGAATGTCCTGCAATTTATTTTGTTTCTGTTGCGAAAGGGTCATTCACCGTGACTGGCATGACCTTGTACTTCATGGCATCTTCAACTGAGATTCGTTCGCCTTTGCGAACAACCCGTACGCTTTTGCCTTCAACATTTTCAAAAATATCGCGGGGTGCGATTACCACAATTTGTGACATGTGGATATGGTATCACAAAAAATCTGTATTTATCCCATATCTGCGATTAGGTGCACCCTGTCAATTTTGCCATTGTTATGAACGCTGTGGTATTTACCAGTATTATTTATTTCCCATAATTCTCCCTCTGGCATAAATAGCACTTCATTATCAACCACAAAACTGCATTCCTGGTTAGTTATCACTGGAAGATGAATACGTTTATTTTTATTCAAAAATTCACCAGAATCCTTGTGCCTATTTATGCTGTTCCCCGCTGGAAGTTTTACAAGAATTGCGCGTTTTGCGCTCATGGATAGAATTTGTTCAATTTCTGTAATATGACTTTCAAACATTTCAAAATGCTTATGTCCGTCGCTTTTGAATGTTGATTTTCTTGGGTAAATAAGTGGAATTGTGTAGGCATTTTCACTAGCAATTGTTTGCCTTTTATTGAAATATCGCCAATCTTCATTAGTCAATTGATTTACTAAATTTTTGAGTTGGTAAAAATTTGGATACTGTCCAAAATATTTAAAGTTGAAATTTTGGTCCTTCATACATCTCCATAAAGGCAAAAGCCCCGCCCTTCCCTTTCGGGTTGGACGGGGCCTAGCCTACTTACCAGTTGGTTATTACGCCTCTGGTGCGCTGTCAAGCGACACTTCAACGAACGACTCTGGACGCTTAACAGCAAGTGCAAGACGCTCTTCAGCGAGAATTGCTACTGCGTTGCGAACAAAGAAGTCGCTGTGCTGCTCGGACACGCGGATGTTGCCTTCCATGCGGTCATAGAGGGTTGCGCCGATTCCGAACGAACCGAGCAATACTTTGCCCTCAGTGATTGCTGGGGTGCTTACCATTGGCAAGCGCCACAGGCGTGCTTCTGCGCCCATTGCAACCGACATCACCATCAAGTAGTTGTTGATGTCATCTTTTGTGGTTTCAATGAGTTCCATGTCGTTCGGGTGAACAATCATGCCCGATGGCTCGTAGTAGGCCAAGAGTGACTTGGTGATACCACGACGGATTGCGTCAATGCGGGTGTCGCTTGCCAAAGGACCATCTGACCAGTTGTAGGTCTGGATGTCGCCGTTGGAGCGGATACCGAGCAAGTTCTGACCGAGACCGTCACCGTTAAGGATTTGGTCATCTTCGGTGAGGCGCAAGCCGTACATCAGTTCGTTGTCAATTACGCCACGAAGGGTTGGCTCATCGTCCAACACGTTGCGGTGAGCAACTTCGTAGTGAGCAATCGTGCGAACTGGAGCCTGAGCACCAGCAACGGTCATTGCTGACTGTGGCTTAACGCCGAACGCGTTGTTTGCGTCGTTACGTTCTGCAACAGTTGATGCGTTGTTGGTGAAGCCCGTTACACGGAAGAACTCAATCATGTTTGACGAGGTCTGCTGTACTTCAAACAGGTCGCGAACGCGGGTTACGCGCTTTGCACGCTCAATGATTCCTTCACGCTGTGGAGTTACGAAGTTACCAGGAGTGCCTGATGGCAATGCTGTGTAAATGTCCTTCTGACCCCAGTTAGCGAATGAACCCTTAACTGCGAATGGAACCTGCATGGTGTAACCACCACGTCCACCAGCAATTGACTTGAATTCATCTGAATCAACAAATGCCTGACCAAGTGACTTGGCTTGTGGCACAATTAATCCCGATGGGGTCGTTGCTGCTGGTGCTGACATGCCCTCAGCCCATGCGCGGACTTCGGAGATTCCTTCAAGAGCCTCAATCTCGGCGCGGATTTCACGAGCCTTGGTGAGGTTGTTGCGGAATGCTGTTGCATGCTTTGCTTCTACTTGAACATCAGGTCCGCCTTCTTCGCGGTTGGTGTCTGCATGTTCAACGATACGGTCGTTGTCTGCAAGCACTTCACGGAGGGCTGACTTGAGTTCCTTTAAACGGCTGTCATAAGCCATGGTATTTCTACTCCTTCTGAGTAATAGTGGAACTATGGATACAAGGTAAGCACCTCGTATGTATTATTGTGCTTGTTATTTACGACAATGTCAAGCAGGGTCCAATATTATTTATTGGTTTCCTTCTTCGTCTTCATCTATGTCAAATTGGTTAAGGAACTGCTGGAACCCAATTTCGCTAGAAAATACTGGCTCGGCCAAAGTTACACCCTGAAAGGTAATTTTTGGCCCGATTACAATGGGTTTTAGCATTTCAAGCACTTTTTCCATCACCGAAACTGCGATAAACGGCGGAACGGACCCAAGGTCAACATGAATTGGCTCATTAAGGTCATCGTAGGAAACTGAAATGGTAATCATCGGAAAACTGATATCCATCTCGTTTTCTAACGAATTTACATCATCATTCACTTCTTTTTCTTTTCAGCCTTGTACGTTTTCCCCCGATAAAACATAGAGCCGCTATGGATTGGAACTAGTTCAAGATGGAACGGACCATCTCCAGGAACATAGTGGACTACAGCGATTCCTTGCTGCCAGTCCTCTGTGCATGGGATTGGGCGTCCGTCTAAATCTTTTCCGCCTTTCGTGCTGGGCACGACGCCATCCACTCGGGCAAGACAACCTGCCGATGCGGCAAGAATGGTTTTATCTCCATCCCAATCTTGGCGTGTCCGCTCTGCCCATTCACGGCGATGGATATGCCCATAAAGGACTGAAGTTTTTTCTGTTGCCAAGTATTTATGCGCTGTGCTTCCACCAGATGCAACTTTGTGGCCGTGGATAATTCTTAATTTTTTATTTAGCCAATAAGTTGATGCTGGATAACCAGGAAGATACTTAACATTCCACTCATCAAATCTGCACAAATAAGGAAGCGACATTACTGGCCATGATGAAGGTATATTTCCGCGCTTCAAACCAAATGCTGCATTTGCATTATCAAGAATGTAATTTCCAAGTCGTGCTTCGTGATTTCCTTCAAGCCAAACAATTTCTGCAAGAGGTGATGCTGCGCGCAAGCGAGCACAAAGCGTAGTTAGATAATCAATTGTTTTTTGTGTTGTCAATTGATATGCAGGTGTCAAACGATACTTTCCAAATTCAGCAAAATCGGCGTTATCACCATTCATTGCAATAACATCTGGCTTTGTTTCCTTAATAAATTCAATAGCCAAATCAATTGCTAATTCATCGTGAATTGCTACAAAACTTCCATCTACATCTCTAAAATAACCACACTGCATGTCTGGCAAAACAACACAAGTTTTAAACTGTGATTTTTCCTTTTTTACAGTCTGCGTTGCTGGCAATTTAATTGCTGGTCCCTGCTTAATAACAGGCCACTCTGGAGAGTTGCGATTAATTGCTGTTTTCAAATCATTTGAAAGTGACACTAAATATCCCCCATGAAATGGTTGCTTCGCGTATGAAAGTTTGGAACATTTGCATGACGCCAACTATTTACAGCATCGCGACCAATCTTGTAACCGCGATTTTGTAAAACTTTTGAAATTACTCTGCTTGAAATAGTCAAGTCATTCATTGCTTCAACCAATGATTTAGAATCTTGCTTACTCAAGGTAGATAGAAGTTTGTCAACTTTACCAATGACGGTTTGACGTTGAACTCCTGCAATTTCTTTGCCGATATCCACAAGTCCTCCACAGGCGCTATTAACGCCTGTGGATACTATAGCACTTTAATAAGGGCGTGAAATTCCTTAAGTTCGTCAAATGAGATTGCAGTCTTTTCTTCAGCAACTTCTTCAGCGGCAACCTCTGCTACTGGAGCATCTTCAGAAACGACTTCTTCTGCTGCGACTTCTGTGGCTGGAGCCTCTTCTACTGGAGCCTCTTCAGCAACTTCTGCGGCGGCCTCATCACTCTTGACTTCCTCAACGATTTCGGCGGACTTCATTGCTTCGTCTGCCTCTACTGGTACAGATGCACCAACACCGATTGAAGCCTTCAACTGCCAATCCCATTTTTCGTGCATGTCAATGCGCTCTGCAATGAAGTTAGCAATTCCCTGTTCATTTGAAGCATTTGCAACCTCAAAAGCGGCCTTGAACATAGCCAGGACTGCTGCGTTCTTGATAAGCAGGTCTGCAGCAAGTGCCTTTGCATCGGTTGTTGCTGAGTCATCCTTAACTACTGATTCTGCAACCATTTCTCCGAGTGCTTCTGGGAACTCACCCATTTTGCGGATGTTCTCTGCAAGTGGGTCAATCGCGCCATAGACATCTTCGTAGATTTCGGCAAACAGGCCATGGTATTCACTGAAGTCTTGTCCAGTTACATTCCAATGTGCGCGGTGTGCTGCGAAATACAGAACGACCGAGTTTGACATAAGGTCCTCAAGTGCGCTTACAAGTGAAGATTCATCTTCAACTTCCACTTCAGGTACAGCAACTGGCATTACAGCCTTTTCCTCTTCGGTAATTGCTGTAAGTGCTTTGGCAACTTCTTGTGCTACCAATTCTGCAATTGCTTGTGCATCCATGTTCTTTTTTCCTCCGCTCTTAGGCGCTCTTGAAGGCATTATTTCTTCTGTTGGTACATTTTCTGGATTAACTTCTTCTGCATCATCTTCTTGTGATTGTGGAAGTTGTTCTTCCACTTTCAGATGGTCAGCGTATGCAACAATAGTAACATTCGTTGGTTCCCATTCTGTATCACTTTCCTGCCATACACGAACAACGTATGCTGGACGCTCTGTAGTTCCTTCAATCTCAAGACCTTGTGGTTCACCACGAACAGGTCCTTCTGTTGAACTTGCTTGGATGTCGCCGTAGTACGTTCCGTTTGATGTCTCCCACGAAACAATAGCGCCATCACTAAAATCGCCTTCCATTTTTTCGGAGACAACAAATGTGCGAAGTTTTACATCTTCAACTGGAATAAAACAAACATCATTTGTCACATCCATACCTTCAAGTTCCATGCACTTCTGTACATAGACACCTTCGTCTTCTCCTAGTTCAATGACAATACCGATGTTCTCGCCATCGCTATCGGTCCAGGATACTTCCTGTCCAATCAAAGACTTTTCAAATGCGACTTTTTCAGTCTTGCTCATCGGTACTCTCCATAATTGAAAGGGGCTCACTAATGAGACCTTTTTGCATCATAATATTATCAAGGTATTGGTCAGATTTTAGTTCAGGTGGCTTCTTGCCGAAATCTCGGTAGTGATGAGCGAGGTGATTGTAGACGGCCTTGCGGTCTTCGCCGCGAAGTATTGTACCACCGCGTGCTCCGTTGAGTACAGCCATTTCTGCTCCAAGTTCAGACATTGCTGCCGCTCCTGGTCGCCCATCATCGCCAACAAAATGATGAATAAAGGTGTAATGAGTCTTTTTTGTTCCATCAGTATTTGGTAACTGATAGGCAAAAATCTTCTTGTAGTAGTTATAGTCAGATGGTGACGTGACACTCAGAATCGCTTGACGGTCAAGAACAGCCCTATCCGAAACTGGTGTCGTATGTGATGGAATCGGCTTACCTGCTGCCTTTACTTCCATTCCATCGTCTGGCGTAAGAGGAGCGCTGATAATGCCATTTTTAATCATCATAAAGTCAACAAATTCGTCTGACTTCAATTCTGGCACTGGCTTTCCAGCATCTTTATAGTGACCAGCCAAGTGATTGTAAACACCTCGGCGAGCCTCGCCACGAAGAACTGTTCCTGCTCGTCCTCCGTTCAATACTGCCATAGCGCTTGAAATCGCCGACCATGATGCGGCACCTGGAGTCCCGTCGGTATCAACATAGTGATGGATAAAATTATAATGAGTTTTGCGGTCGCCCTTAGTATTTGGATTTTGATAAGCAAAAATCTTGTCATAGTACGAAGGAGTTGCTGGTGACTTCATCCGACTAAACGGAGGCGTCTTGTCCCACGGGCGCGTCATGTTCACTTCTGTATGGTGAACTGGAATCACACGACCGTTTGCACCAGCATCTTTTACTTCTTCAACTTCATCAGATTTGATAATGGCTTTTGGCTCGTTGATTAAAGTCTCTTCAATTACCCACAATTTGCAAAGACCCATTGCTTCAACTTGACCATCAACAAGATGACAACGCTGTCCTCCCTCGTAGAAAACACAGTTTCCGCAATATACGCCTTCCTCAACAAATGGATTTTTGTCTGCTGGAAAATAGTGTGCACCATCAGCCATTGAGGATTGGTTCCATTTACCAAATGCCTCAACAATTGCTTCTGAATTTTTTACCATTGCTTCTTGGCGACCATTAAGAATTACATCTTGTTCGCCCATATCTGATTTAGCACCAGCCTCTGCGGCATAAAGTGCAGACATATGACGGCGAGCATCAGCAAGAGTGTCATGGCAACCACCAGGAACTGGACTGTTCTCGCCTTCTTTCATAACTGCATATCCACTGCAACCACCACCATTGCGCGTTACGCGATATGGTTTGCCTTCTGGGGTGCTTCCGCGACGGCGGCGGCGAACCACCCCAATGCGCTGTGGCGTTCCGAAGCGGGTTGGAGTCCCTTCTGGCATATCGGTATAAATATCTTTGCCACCCTCAACTTTTTCAAGCGTTGAAAACTTATGACCAACACGAACTTCTGTTGGAACAAAATCAACACCTTCTTGGCGATAAATACGGATTAGTGCCGCTGGGTCATCTGGTGTTCCAGTGATTGTGAAACTACTATTTGGAACATTGATTTCTCCGTCACGAACAACCTTTTCAATCTTTCCAAATGCACGACCGCCAGATGCTCTCCAGAATACAAAGTCGCCGACCTTGAAACTACTCGTTGCTGCCTTTACACCATCACGGCGGTTCATTGCATCAACAAGTTTTTGCGACCAACGTCGTCCCTGGTCACCACCCCAAAGTTTCCAAGCAATCAGGCCAGCGCCTGGGTATCCTTCAGCACCTGGCTTGCTATTTGCTGGAGTAGAAAGGTCAACTTCGTGGCGTGGGAAGTAACGAGCAATGTGACGAGCCTTTGACGGGCTCACAGTGTCGTTATTAAGCAAATAGTGAGCGGTATTTTTCCCAACTTCAGTTCCACCACGATTAAACTCGTTTGACCAATCAAGACCGATTTGAGCCTGCTTTTTTACGCCCTCTGGAATTGAGAAGTCAATATCTGAATAGGCTGCCTTTTCATCTTGCATCTCAAGAACTGAGGCTTCCATATCGGACATATCGTCTTTAAGGCTTAAGGTACGGGTGTGTGGGGCTGCTCCAAAGATAACTGGTGAGTATTCGTATAGTTCAAGTGAACTAATATAACGAATTCCAGACTTTTGGTCCATTGTTGATTTTCCTTCTGGAACGGAATAACCAATTGACCACTCTTGCTCACTGCCGAAGAATTGAACATCGTAGAATGCATCTTTTCCGCGGCTCGTATTCAAGTTAAACTGCATTTTTACAAGCAGTGCACCAGCATCTTTTTCAAGCAAATCAATTGGTAGGCGAGTATCTCCAGGGAGAAGTTCTTCTACCTTAAGGGTTTTACCCACTGGGATATTCGTATCGTGCGACCAAACAACCTTTGGATTACGCTTTTTTAGCGTTGTTTTATAAGCACCTGGCTGGATTACGTCATTAACGGAGTCAACAATATTTGTGACTGAAACAATTGCTTCAACGATTCCATCTACCGCATCAATTCCGCGAACCGACGCTACAGGTACTTGTTTATGTTCCATGGTCGCAAATAATAACACACTTTTTCAGTTTATGTGCAAACGTACAGACCTACTGTATGTTTTCGTATAGGTTATGAAAACAAAAGTGTGCAATGGCAATTGAAGTTTGAAGCAGCATCTGCCTCTGTGTCTCCAGGGTGCATTACCGATTTTCCACTAACTTCAAATGTATCATCAATCCCAATTGAGGTTGAGGCCATATCTGCGTGGTCACTTCGTGAACCATCTGTGTTCAGGTGCACCCATGTTTTTTGAGTGTATCCAAGTTGCTTTGCTGCCCACAACAATCCAGCGTTGAATGCTCCGCCAACCTCTGTTCTTGCGATAGTTTTAACGCGCTTTTCAAATACCGAAGAGAACCATTCTTTAAGTTCTGCAACAAATTCAGCGTGTGTCTTGAGGGAGTTATCAAGAATGATTTTCTCAACATTTTTCATTGTTGTCTGGTTAATTACCTTGATTGCATTAATTCTTGGAGAAATAACGTCTCCAGCAGAATCCATATCTAGGGAATCAATCTTTGCTCCAGAAATTTCAATTGCTGCATCAAGGAAGACGGCAGAAATCCATGCTTTTCCATCTTCTGTAATCTGCTTGTCCCAGACATTGATATCAAAGATTTCTGAAGCCTTAATTCCTTCTCCAGATTCCCACTTCTCTTTAACTTTCTTTGACGAAGCCTTTTCAAGAACTACTCGTTCTTGGCGCTTAAACAGTGAGCCGACCTGAAGAGAAATGCTCTTTTCAAGTCTTGTCAATTGATTTACGCGGCGAATTGCAGCATCTTCAATACCCTTTGATTCGTCAATTTCTTGACCAAGTGGCGTCAGTGGCGGAGTGTAAATAGGACGCGGTGTAGGAGGATTTTGACGCTCAATGTAACTTGTTGATGCTGGTGCCATTCCAACTCCAGATGGAACTGCTGCATCTGGTGAATCAGATGGACGCCTTCCAGGACGTTGATTTGGGTTCAACAAACTTCCATCTCCAGATGGTTTATCTGTTGCATCAGTTGTAGCGCTTCCTGGGTTCTTGTTTGTCTGCATTACAACTGGTGACAAGTTTGTCGGAACAAGAAGTTCGTCAATTCCGACTGGCTCACGGTTGGTAAGTAGACGGTATTCATCAATGCTAATTGCGCCTTGCTTTAGTTCTTCAAGATGGAAAGAAGAACGCTCACGGTCATCGCGACTAAGGATTGCAACTGATGATACATCGTAAGAGAAGTATGTAGTTGTATCTGTATCCAACTTATCAAAAGCACGCTCAAGGAGCGTCAAGTGTGGAATCATTGTTTCGCGCCAGAATACTTCTAGTTCGGTATCGGCATTAGCAAATGTTTTATTACCAGCATTACCAATTACAGATTCTGGAACGCCGAAGGCGATAAGAATTTCTTCTTTGTTTTGTGACCTTGCTTCCGTGTACTGCGCATCCCGTTGGTTGGTGGCCGTGTCAATAAACTGAGCAGAATCTGCAGACATAACAGTAAGCCGACCAGCACCGCCAATATTCGTGCCAGTGGTGCCAGTAAACCTGCGCTTGAGTTCTTCACTTTCCTGCTCCTCCAAGTCTCCATTAACTACAAGAATTCCACCAGGGCGACCATCGTTTACAACAAAGTTTCTATTGTATACCTTTGAGTAATAATCA
>Ga0213922_1000548_pt1 | contig 17170 bp, 24 predicted proteins | sample McNCre2917MG_FD_165060 | JGI IMG/M metagenome (GOLD analysis project Ga0213922, IMG submission 165060) | Freshwater microbial communities from McNutts Creek, Athens, Georgia, United States - 29-17 MG | ecosystem: Environmental > Aquatic > Freshwater > Creek | place: USA: Georgia | collected... | reverse complement strand
CCGCCACGACGGTCGTCGTGGTGATGTTGTCGGCGACGATTCCGCGCTGCACACGACGCGCCGCCACGACGGTCGTCGTGGTGATGTTGTCGGCGACGATCCCGGTTACTACGTTCGCCGATCCACCGTCATCGGCTAGCGGCGCAGATGCTAGTGGATACAGGCCAAGCATAGGACTTTACCCCTCTTGCGGTGGGCTAAAGGTGGTGCCGTCGTATAGCCAGCCGACGCCAACATCTACAGGTGCGGTCACCCAAGTGGCCAGATCAGCCCTGTATATGTCGTTAGGAAACGGAATATCCTCGATGAGAAAAGCCTCAACGACGACCCCGCCCTCAACATGCGCCTTAACGATCATCGACGTCATCATTAACTCCACGGGCCAAAGGTCACGGCAGTTGCACTGCTGCTATTGCGTGTGACCGTGAAATAGCTATTCGGCTGGACAATTGCCGCCGCCGCGTTGTTTAAGAGAATGGACGGGATGATTGTCCCCGCCGCTGACACCCTAAACACGCCGCGCATAGCAAGGCCAAGAGTGGTCGAAGTTGTGCCGCTAATGACCTGCGTGTTTGACGTCGTCCCCACCCAATATGCCATGCTTGGCGTAGCCGGGGTGCCAGTAACCGCATCTAAACCGAAGGCATAGCACATCGCCGACGCAATGGTGGCGGTCCCGGCCCCAAGGAAGTTGATCTGCGCGTTACCTATCGTCGCCGACATCGACGTGAGGTAAAAGAACGCGTCGAAGTCATATGTGCCAATCGGCAGATACAACGCGCCATTTGTGCTGGCGTTGAATATCTTCTGCGATGCCGTGGTACTGGTCAGTGTGTAGGTGGCGTTTTGTTGTATCCAGCTTTGCTCCGCGAAGTCTTCTGCGCTGGGGGTGATGTACACAATGGCCGAGCCACTGAGCGACAAAAGCGATCCCGTGCTGGATGACACCAACGTGCGCGATAGGGTGGTGCCGGATGAGGTATACACGCCGAGGCCGATTTCCCAGCTTGTGCCATCCTCAATCACATATCGCACCGTTTCGGTGTTTTGGACACCTGCGGCGGCAAACGTCTGAAAGCCAGACGACGCCGAGCCAAGCGTGATGGTGCCTGTCCCGGTCGTCGCCGTGGTCATTCGTGCGCGATTAGCCAGAATTGCCATGCCGTCACCCTTAGTTCAGCGTGACGTCAAAATCACCTGCCGGAAAGCGGAACACGTCCCCAGATGCGATGGTCTTGCTGGCCGTCAGCGTGCCATAGGCGATGATATTTCCGCCCGTCGATGCGTCCATGATCGCCGCAGCGACGACCGTTCCCCACGACGCCGTGGCGGCGGGCCAGTCAATCGTTGCGGTATTAGACGCCGTGTCACCCGTGACCGACATGGTCACGGCCTGCCGCGCGTAGCTGCCGCCTGTCACTTCGGTGCCTGCCGTGCTGTCGGTTGGCGCGACCGTGTACAGGGAAATAAACCACGTTGTCGGGCGCGTCACTGCCCCCGTGGTGAACAGCCAGTTCAACGTCGTCGTCTCATAGGTATCTGAAAGGCTCATGGCGCTCCCCGTCGTGTTTTCATCCGCAGGCCCGTGCCGCCGTACTTGGCGTCCCCGGAACTGATGTTCAGCGTGTCCAGCCCCAGCTTGAACAAGCCTTCCCAGACGCCCAGACGGGCATCGTCTTTCAGGTAGGGGGCCGAGTGGACCAGCGCCCCGTAGAGGTAGACGTCTGGTGCCTCGGTCAGCAGCCAGTTGGTGGTATTCGCATCCGACAGCGCCGGGACGCGCCCATAGTATACCAGAGAGGCGGTGTAACTGTCATCTGGCGTCGGAAATAGTTCCAGACTGCCGCCCGTCAGGGCGTAATACTCAGGCCGACCGACGCGGTCGTTTCGATCCGTACGCATCTGCAGCATCTGGGCCGTGCTGATTGGGGCGATCTCGCCCGTGTAGGTGTCCAGCAGTTGCAGGCGCAACGGACGCAGGAAATCGGTCGGCAGTGTGCTGTACTGAGCGTCCAGCGTGGCCGTGCTGCGCCGCTCTTGCCGCCAGTGCGTCAGATCGCGGTCGATCCGCGCCTCGCACAGGCGGATGAACGTCGGGATCGCCGCCGTCAGGTCGTCGCGGTTCAAGAAATCCGCAACGGATGTCTGCAATTCCGCATAATTGGCGATCATCCTTCGGCCTCATAATCCTTGCGTTCCCATGCCTGACAGACCCGCAAATTGTGGCAGATGAAGTCAAATTTGTGGCAGTACCCGCGCCCACCGCCGTCCGCGTCCAGACTGTTGAAGGGGATTTTTTCCATCGCCCGCATCATTTCTGGGGTATTCTCAAAATACTCGCAGTTGGCGCACAGTTGCCTGCGGGCCTCGCCATCAGAGATGCCCCACACGTCGGCCAGACCGCGCCAATATTCGGGGTTGGCTCCCGGCTTGGGGCTGGCCTTTTCAGGGCCAAGCATCCAGTTGTCCAGCACGCGCTGGAGGTTGGTCGCATTCTCTTTCGCCGACACAATGGTCGGCGTCGTGATCCTGCCCATCGCAGCGTCAGCCATCACTTTTTGCCCTTTTTGGCCTTGCCTGCCTCGGAGAGGGCGATGGCGATGGCCTGCTTGCGGCTGGTCGCCAGCGGGGCCTTGGCAGGGCCTTTCGGGTCCTTGCCTGCGTGCAGCGTGCCGCGCTTGAACTCGCCCATGACCTTGGCGACCTTTGCGTCTTTCTGCGTTGGTTTTTTCACTGCCTCATCTCCTGCAGGTTATGCGGTTGTCGCGAAGATTACCAGAAATGCCGCATGGGGACGATCCCCTTTTTCCAAAGGCGCATCAACGCAATCCCTTAACGGCCTTTGCAGTTTTCCCAAGCCCCGGCACTATGTCCAGCAGCGCAAACCCTGAATTTAGGACTGCGTTCCCGTAATCGCCCTGCCCAACGTCGCGCCGCGCCTGATCGGCGCTGATACCGCTTCCGACAAACGGAATGAAATCCAACAAACTTGCCAGTTTCTGCGCATCCTGATACGCTGCGCGTTCGTCCGTTGCAACGCCGGGAAACATACCTCGAAAACTTTGCATCGCGGGTGTCATTTTACCCGCCAGCCATTCCACGGTCGTTGGTTCTTGGCTACTGATGGTCGGTGTCGCCTGTTGTTCGAAATCAGCCGCTGTGGCTTCTTCCGGCGTCATGGCCAGCAGGCCACCGCCCACCCCGGCTGCGCCTGCCAGCGCGGCGTTCAGGTTCTTCAGGTGCGCGAGGCGCGGGTCGAAACGGGCGAAGGCAGATCGCACTTGGTTCGGGTACAGGCGCATCTCGACGGTAGACGGCTTAGCGGCCCGCCTGATGGATGCTAACTGCGCTTCGCGTGCTGGCCCCTGCGGGAAATGTTTGCTCAAATAGCCGCCGACATCGACAACGTCGTTGAAAGTGACGCCGCTGAAACCTTGGTCCTTCGCTGCTTTTGCGAAGTTATTGGTCGTGAGGATGTCTTCGCCGTACTTTGCGATTTCATCTGGGTCGCGCAGGATATTGGGCAAATATGGCGCGTCGGGGCCACCCGCTCGCATGGACGGCGTCAGCGCGTTCCAGTTTGCGCCCCCCGCCTCAACGACAGGCGCACCTCGTCTGGCACGCATTGTCAACGGCATCACAGTGCCGCCGTCTGACGGTGCGTAGGTGTATGCAAGGTCTGGGTTTGTCGTTGCCCATGCCTTATTGTTAAAACCCGTAAAATCGTCCCCCGTTCCGCTGTACAGGCCACCTTTGTGGCCCATAGCCGTCGCCCGTTCCATCCGGCTGGCCGCGTCCATTGGCAGGTCATATTTCTGCCACAGCGCTTCGTTCAGTCGCGCGTTCAGGACGGGGTCGCCGAGGTCCAGCATGCTGTCGGTAATCTCATCGGCGCGACCCGACCCCAGCAGGTCCAAGATGCCGCGCACGGCGTCATCGATCAGTGGCTTCAGCGCGTCGAACTTACCCATCAGCGCGGCCCATATCCTGTGGCGCTGGGCGGTGCCGCCAGCGCGTTTCTGATCATCTGGAGCAGTTCGGCGTCCGTCATGCGATCCAGCGGTGTGGTGGTCACCGCGCCGGGGCCGTAGATGTTCGCGGGCGGCTGCGCCGGGGCCGTGGCTGGCATGGCCATCGCGGGGGCCATCATGGGCGGGCGCGGCATGGCCTGCGCCGCCGCGAGGCGATCCTGATAGCCCATCGGGTGGATGCCAAGGCTGTTCAGCAGGCCAGACAGTGGACCGCCCTCAAACGTCGATCCGGCGCGGCCCGCGCCGCCGCCGTTCAGCATGTCGATCAGGCCCAGATACTGCGCCATCAGGCGATCCCCTTCAATCCTCGCCGGATCGGGCGTGACCAGTTGGCCATCGGCGATCCAAGTGACGTCGCGGCGTCCCCGGCAAAAGTCAAGAAAACCGCGTCGGCTTTGTCAGGGCTGCGAAGGCCCCGGCGGCGCATGTCGTCCTTGCTTTCAGCCTTCATTTTGCCGCTGCTGGCGAAAGAATACCTGATGCTGGTCATCTCGGCAATCATTTCGGCATCATTGGGGATGCGGCTTCCGCGCTGCTCCAGCCAGCCCCGAAACCTGAAGATCAGTTCCGTCCGCAGGTTGTTGTACGTCGCCCCAAATGCCGGGGCCTCGGACACGTTCACCGCCCGCACTGGTAGACCCAATTCGCGCAGGCGGTCATGCACGCCGCTGCCCAGACCGATGACGTCCACCAGTATCTCGCTGGGCCTGTCGCTGGGCAGCAGGCCGTCGTACTGCGCCTTCACGCGCCCGACGGTCTGCATCAAGTCCAACCCCTTCCACGTCTCCACCTCGCTGACCATTGGCCCCGTCCGCTTGGCCAGCGCCGTGCGGTCGCTACCAAACCGCGCCACGTCCAGTCCCCATACGGCCTTGGTCGTCGGGCTGACCGTGATGTCGCGCCCCTTCGCGGCCTCGGCCAGATGCAGGGGGATGATTGTGTCGTCGTCGCCCAGCGGAAACTCCCCCAGCACGCGGATGCGGTAGGCATTGCTGTCGATGCCGTACCGCGTGGCCATTTCCTCCACAAAATCCTTGCTCACGCGGGGGCTATCCACGCATGACCAGTGCAGCGTGCGCCAAGTGTCCGACAGGCGCGTGTGCGTCTCATAAAACGTGCCGCTCGACCGCGTCGGGTTGCCCGCCAAGATCGTCGTTGCGCTGTGGCCTGACATGCTGCCGCTGGCCGCTTCAAAGACCTGTTCCGGCACGCCGCTGGCCTCATCGACCACCAGCAGGACGTTGTCGCTGTGAACCCCGGCCAGTGCTTCCGGCTGCTCGGCGCGGCTGGTTCTGGCCGAGATAAACGCCTCGCTGGGCGCGGCGATCAATTCCAACCTATCCGTCTTCACCTCCAGCAGAACGCGCAGGGCGGGCGGCAATTCGCCGACCCACCGCTTTAGCTCCGCGAATAGGGCGTCGTATAGCTGGGCCGTCGTCGGCGCGGTAACGACCACCTTGCAGGGAAACCTGAACAGCACAAACCACAGCATCGACCATGACAGCGCCGTCGACTTGCCTGTGCCGTGGCCGGATCGCACGCTGATCTTGCGATCCCCGCGCCCCACGGCTTTCAGCAGGTCATCCTGATAGCTTTCCGGCATCGCGCCGAGGATTTCGCGCACGAACAGGCCGGGGCCGTCCTCGGTCACGCCATACCTTTGGATCATGTCTTCAAACGGGTTTTGGCTGCTCATTCGTCGCCCCTATCGTTGACGCTCATCGCATGCAGCTTGGCATGCTCTACCATCCACAGGGCGTCCTTGTTGTTCACATTGCCGCTGGACAAAAAGAACAAATCACCTTCGGGCGTCCCGCCAATGATCAACACCGCCTCCAGCCCGCGCTCCATCGCCTCCAGCAGAGCCATGTTCGGCGTCTTCATGTCGTGCGGGCCGGGAAATACCGCCACATTGTCACTCACCATCGTCGTCTCCCGCCGCATTGATTACCTTCGCGCCGTCCCCGGCGTTGCGCTTCTTCAAAGCATCAAGGTGTAACTGATTGATGTTGATCGTGACGGTCGGCCCCGCCTTGTTCTGCTGATACCGATCCGGGTGGTTCACCGTCGCCAGCCACTTTCTGACGTCGATCCGCTCCTTGGCGACGGCGATCTGCTCCTTGCTGATCCCAACGTTGTCGGCCATGTTGTCCGCGATCTGCAGCGCCTCCTCCGCCAGCGCGTCGGCATGCTCTCGCCGCGCGTCGGCGATCACCGGAGCGTAAGCCTCGTGCGCGTTCAAGTGTCGGCTTAGATAGGTGCGGCTGCACCCCAATTCGTTGGCCAAGTCTAGGATCGTGCCGCCCCCGGCGATGTACTCCCGGACGTATTCGGGGCCACCCCGCTCGCCAATCTCAATCAGTAGCCGCTTTTTCAGCGCCTTGCCTGCCATGTGCTACTCCCTTGGTGCCTTGTCGATATTGGGCGATTTTTAAAAAATTTTCAAGGCGTGGTGGTTTGGTTGGTGGGGGTGGGGTCGGGTGTTTGGTACTTGGTATCTGGTCGATCCGTGTCAGGCTGCATCGGCAGCGGCCCCCACCTTAACCCCCACGGGGTGGGGGGCCTCGCGCTTCGGGGGCGATGTTATCGTTATCATCCGGTAAGGCGTATTATGTAATGTGAGGCCGCAAGCAATATCAATAACTTAGTTTCGGACACCTACCTACGGTTGTCCTGACAGGTACGTCAGGCACCGGTTATGGCTTGACGACGGTGTCCTGATACCCCACGCGCGGGCGCACAGGCGATGCGGCGGCGTGTCTGCCAGAGGGGTTTTGCTAGTCGCTGGCACCACATCGCTGGCCCGATAGTGCTGTGCGCTGTGTGCTGGCCCGACGGCGCTGACCCATGCCTGCAGTGCGCTGCCTCCCGCTTGCCTCCCGCTTGCCTCCCGCTGACCCCCAGAGACAGCAACGGCGGCGATAGGCCGTCACCCATCGCCGCCGCGCATCGGCTAGTGCCAGCGGAAGGGAGGAGACAACCGCTGGCACAGCTACCATAGCACTGCGCGGCGGGCGGGCGCAACGGGGCGCTGACGGCGGCGCACAACACCGCAACACCCACCGCGCGGCATTCTTCGTCGTTCCAATGGGGTGTATAAGAACATAATAACATACACTATACACTCCACACACCATATGATAATCACTACTTATACACCCCAATATAGCAGTACAGAGAGAGAGGGTGTTGTGTTGTGAAAAGGAGAAAAACACAATGACTGCAACGGCTTACGGCACAACAGTGCCTACCACCAGCCCCGACCACTCGGTGTTGTGCGGGCCGCACACCGCGACCGTGATACTCGATGGGTATGCCCCCCAGCCTGATGGCGGGCAGCGCCATTTTCCAATGGCTGGTGTTGTGCTGCGCGTGCCTGTTGTGTACGGGCGACGCCCGAACGGCTTCGGTATGACGTCGATCATCCTGTCGGCTATGCCCATCGTCCGCCGCGCGGCGCTTGACGTGCTGGGCGACGCAGACGCTTGGTTCATGGTCATCACCTCGCCCGACGACACTGCGCACCACAACACGGCGTCGATCTCTGCCGCAGCCAACGCGACCCAGCTTGGCATCAGCACGACGCAGCTTCTGCACCCCCGCGCCGCGACGCTGCATCTCCCAAAGACACGGGCGACAGCTATACCGATGCGGCTTAAGGACATCGTCATCCGCGCGGCGATGCGTGCCGCCGATATTGATGCCTTCGGGTACTCCGTCGTGTGGCGCGGCGGTCCCGACGCATGAAAGTAAAAGGCCCGCCGATGGCGGGCCTTCCTTTTTATCCTGCGGCGCGGGTTGTCAGTTCTCGACCACACGCATGCGGCCATCGCGCTTGGCCTGCTCCAGCCCCGTCAGCATGCGGTTGACGTCGGCGGCGGGCGACAGCAGGTCGTGGCGCAGCGCCTGCGGCGTCTTAGCCCACGCCCCGCGCACGCCATCAGCCACACGGTAATAGACCGTCAGCAGCTTCTGCCGCCCGTCGGTGCCAACCACCGTCTGCCGCGTCGGCATGGCCTTCCAGCCCATGCTGCTCTCGGCACGCAGGATGTCCTGCGCCCTGCGCCACCAGTTCTTCAGGTGATCGCCCTCGCCCTCGGCAGTGACGGCGATCTGCATGCGGCGGCGCAGGTCAGGGTTGGCGATGTAGTCGCCGGGGATGCGAGACAGCACATCGCGCAGGATGTCCTCGACGTCGCCCTCGTTCTGCTGCTGCATGATCATGCGGCCATCGCCGAGGTTCGGTGCCTCGCGCACGGCGTGCCAATCGACAGACACACCTTGCAGGTAGTAGCGCAGCGCCGCACCAAACCCCGGCCCGAAGACGCCGTCAGGACGGAACGGGTTGACCAGATCGGCCAGCCCAGCGCGGTCGATGAACTTGACGTCCTCCTGCATGAGCACTGCGAAGCGGCGGTCATCGACCGTCAGCGGCAGCGCGTTCAGGTGATTGGTGGCCAGCAGCATCGACGCGAAGATTTCCGCCGTGTAGGCGTTTACGTTCTTCTTACGGATCAGCACCTCACGCCGCCGGGGATCGGTGTATTGCTTCAGCCGCTCATAACTCTCGCGCCGCTTCCATGTCATCGACCCGCCGCCGTCGTCCCCGGCCATCACTTCATCGCAGGTGACCAGCACGCTGTCAGACAGCCAGCCATTGTACTGGCCCTGCCCGCCGCCGCCCAGCAGTTCGACCGACGACACGGGCGACACATTGCGCGGCCCGAAGACAGCGCCCAGCATGTCGAACAGCGTGCCGCGCCCCGTGCCTTGGATGGACGCCACCATCAGCACGCCGCAGCCGATCACCCACGGGCGCTGCGCCTTGGCTGCGACCCACATGCGGAACCAATCGCGCTCCGCGTCGATGGGCAGCAGGTGGCGGATCAGGGCCTCAAAGGCATCGACTGCCCCGACGTCACCCACATCAATATCATCCGGCGCACGATACGTGTTCACAAACAGCCGCCCGTCGACCGTGGCCAGCGGCCCCGATACGTCGGGCCGATACCGATAGCCTGCCACATCAATGCGGCGCGGATCGGCCACCCACATGGCCACGGGGTGGATCACCTGCTCACCGCCACGCGGGCCGCGCACCGTGACGGCATGCGGCTGCATCAGCGTGCGGAAATTGGCCAGCGTCATCGCCCCCTCGGTCGGCGACGACAGCGGCACGACGCACCGCTGCTCTGACGCCATGTAAGCGTACTCAGACAGTAGCGCCTCGACCACCTGCTCCATCTGGTCGTGCATCTCGACGCCAACCTCGCCAGATGTCGCCTGCGGGGCCGTGACGGGCGTCGCGCCGCCGAAGATGGTGCCACCAGCCGCCAGCGCCTGAAGGCGCTCCAGCGCCCCTTGCGACACGGCACGCGGCATCATGTTGGCGGGGCGATGCGTCTCAAAGGATGCCGTCTCAAGGATCGACACACGCCCGTCGCCGGGATGGATCGACGCGATGCAGCGCGTCATGTTCACAGCCGCCTCGCCCTCCAGCCACGACGCCGACAGGCGCACCGACCCATGCAGGTCGCACAGGGCATGCAGGCCCGCCAGATCGACATCGCCGTGGTCGCGCGTCTCGAAGGTCTGGCCGTCCAGATCATAGATCGGCACGTTGGAACTAAACCCCGGCTTGGATCGCAGATCACGCTGCCACCCCAGCCGATCCAGCACCTCGGTCGCCACGTCGGCTACCTTGGACAATTGATCACGCGTCACGCGCGGCAGGCGGTCGAAGTGAGTGTTGGCAAGGCCGATGTCATCGACCCAGCGATAAGACACGGCCACCTCGCCATCATCCGTCAAGCTGTGCGCCCCATAGACGCCAAACTGACGCCCGCCGCCCTCGCCCGCGAACACCTCGACGCGGTGGACCGTCTCATCACTAGCTGCCTGCCGGAAGCCTGCCGAGGCCAGCCGATAAAACGGCGGCTCACCGTCAGCCAGACGACAGAACCACGCCTCCTTGACCCCCTTGCCGCGCCGCACGGGCGCGTCCTGCAGGATCGCCCAGATGTCTGCCGGGATCGCGTCGATGATCGCGTTGATGGCGTCGTCGTCGTTCACATCCAAATCAATGGCGACAAGCCCGCCCTCAATTCGCACGCCCGTCGCCCGCCACTTCAGTTGCTGCGACCATTGGTCAACCTGCGCCTCATCGACGTGCAGATCAGGCCAGCCCTTCAGCACACACATCTTGTCTTTGTTCGCCAGCGGCACATACCCATTGGCCAGCATGCACAGCCGGATCGCGGTCTGCTCTGCCACATCATCCATCTTGCTCATAGCGGGCGCCCCTCAATCCAGCGTCTTGGTGTAGTAGAAACTCTCGGTGGCCTCGCACGACATCGGCAGGCCATCGGCCCACGGCGGGAGGTCCAACATAGCAGCCGACAGGGCCTCACGGCCAGCCGCAGCATCTTGTGTGTTAACCAGCCCAATGACCTCGTCGTGGGTGTGACCCACAACCAGTTGTGGATGCGACCGATCTAAGGCCCACAGGGCGTGGCGCAGGATCGACCCAGCCACGGCCTGCACGGCATTCTCAACCAGCGTGCCGTACCACAGCGCGGTGCGTCCATAGCCTCGCCGATAGGTCAATTGCTCCTTGACCTCGACCTTGCCCGTCAGCTTGTCGCGGCGTTCCCGGCTTTCCCATTTGATCACGGGATACAGCAGCGGCCTGCCGTCAGGCAGCAGGCAGACCAGCGTGCCGTGCATGTACTCTCGCAGGTACACATAGGTCAGGCGCGTCCCTACCATGCGCGGCTGGCCGGGATTGTGCATACACCACAGGGCCGCTTCCCACGTCTCATCCCAATAGAGCCGCGCCCACGGGTTGACCTCGCGCCACTTGCTGACAATCTCGCCCGCCTCGCCGTCGGTGAACGACGCGCCATAGGCGCGGGCCATGTTGAACAGCGCACCCTTGCCGCCCCCAAAGCCCAGCGACAGGACAGGCACCTTGCCGTGGCTCTGCCTCTCGGCTTTGGTGACGTCCTGCGGGTCTTTGCCGAGGATCGACCCCGCCTGCCGCTTGTAGATGTCGGGCAGCGACTTGTCGGCGTCATTGGCGCGGAAGATGTCCAGCACAAACCCCGCCCCAAACGCCTCGCCCAGCCACGGCGTCACGCGGGCCTCAATGGCCGAATAATCGGCCCAGATCATCTTCTGCCCCAATGGGGCAGTGAAGACGGGCCGGATCAGACGCGACAGCGTGCGACCGACAGGGCCGCGCTTGGCCAGATCATCATAGGTGCAGTTGGACAGGATGTCGTTGATGACCTCCAGTTCGACGTCCTGCTTTCCGACCGTCGCCCGCGTCAGGTTGTGGATTTGCAGGCCGCGCGATGAAAAGCGGCCCGTCGCCGCCGCGCCGTTGAAAACGTACTGCCCACGCAGGCGGTCACCGTCGGACAGCATGGGCAGCAGTTTGGTGAACTTGCGCGGCGTGGCGCTGGCTCCGAAGGCCCGCACCTGCAACACCTGATATACCTGCCACTCTTTATCGGTCAGGCCCTGCTCGCCGTCCAACCGCTCCAGATAGGCGATCAGGTCTTCAACCCGCGACCGCTCCAGCGAGTGCTTTTCCAGCCGCACGACGCCGTCGCCTTCGTCCTCTTGTTCCTCGACCACCTCGCGCAGCAGGATCGCCTTGGCCTCGGACAGGTGGTCGATGCGATCCAGCACCCACGCGCACAGGGCCTCATGCTGGTTGACGCTGTAGATCGCCCCATCGGTCAAGCGGGCGATGTCGGCGCTGGCGCGGCGGGCGTTTTCCTCTGCCAGCGCCGATGCGGCCTGCGCGAACTCGACATCGACGGGCATGCCCTTGTCATTGATCCGCTCACTGGCCCAGTACTGTTCCCATTCCCGGCGGGACAGGGGCATGGTGGCCTGCCACACCGTCCGCATGGGCGGGATGTCGTCCAGCGCGTACTCGCAGAACGCGGCCCAATCTTCGGGGTGATCCGCCGGATCGGCGAAGGGCGGCACACAAAACTGCTGGATCAGCCGCTTGCCTTCGGGCCGCTTCTGCACCTCGGCCTTGGCGATCTTGCCTGCCCCGGCCAGATCGGGCGGCAGGTGTGACCGCACAGCCTGCGCCATCGCATCAAGAAAGTGTTCTGGCTGCGCGTTGCGGTATCCCTTTACCCCACGCGACAAGGCAAGCCGATCAAAGGCGGCATTCCATGCCACAAACCAAGCCTCGCCCGCCTCGACCCGCTCCAGATGGTCCAGCAGATCATCGGGCGCATTGTTCCAATCCAGCCAGCCGCCAGCATGGGCCTGTTCCTGCCGCCAGATTTTCACGGGACCGTCGCCGATGGCATAGGTCACCATCATCACGCGGAATGACGGATCGGCGCTGTAGGGGTAAATGCCCGTCGCCTTCAGATCGGCGGCAGACAGGGTTTCGGTGTCGATGAAGCAGTACCGACCAATGTCGTCAGGCATGTAATCTGACATCAGTTCACCGTCGCGCACTTGGGCGTTGTGAAGCGCCCGATCAGTTCCTCTGAAATGGCGACCTCCACCTCATAGATCACATCAACGCAGTCGCCTAAAACAAGGTCGATGTAAGGTTCTTTTGTCATCTTTTGCCCTCCAGCAGCGCGTCCACCTCGGATCGCGTCTTTACAAAGTGATGCTCGCAGCCCAGCGCCGTCAACCGTGACTGCCACCAGTGCTGCAGAGCCGAGATCACGCCACCCTTCGGGCGCTTCAATTCCACGAAGACCACGCGCGGCCCCGGCAGCACCATAAGACGATCAGGTACTCCACGCAACCCCACGGGGGACAGTTTGATGCACACCCCGCCCAGACGCTCGACGCGGCCCCGCAGATATTCCTCTATTGACGCCTCTTTGGTAGCCATCTATGTTCCTTCTCACCGGAACCCAAGGAGTACGACATGATCAACCTCGACGCAATGCGTCTGCCTGAAGCGGAGACGCCCCGCGAACAGGTCAAGACGTTCCTGTCGCCTGACACCCGCGCCATCGTGAAGGCCGCAGCGGCTTTCACGGGACGCCCTGAGTACGTTATCATCGAAGCGGCGATCCTCGCCGCCGTGCCGGATATGCGGGCCAAGACATGAGCAGCACGACACTATGGTTCTTCGCATGGGTCATCATAGGCATGGCCTTCGCCGCACACATGCTGGCCTACCACACAGGAGGATAAAACATGACCAGACTGACCAATGAGATGCGTGACAGCATCCTTGCCAAGATCATGCACGGCTTGCCGAATGTGGACTATGTTTCACAAGTCAAAAAGCTGGTGCAGGACATTATCATCGAATTTGCGCCGAAGCAGGTGCAGGAACTCTACGCCGATGAAAAAACCCGCAGGTATCTGCACGAAGGGTACGCTGAGGTCCGTGACGGAAATCGCCGCATTGACGGGCTTGGGTATTGGAACGGCGTATATGGGTTGATCAATGGCGTCACCGTCCAGTTGGACGAGCGCAGTGAAGCGCTGCTGAAGGACGGAACCCTGTATCATGCCCTCTACACGCGCCTGAAGTCCAGCGGGCTGGTGAAGCTGTATGCTGATCAGGAGGAGCTGCGTAAAAGTGTGCGTCAGCGCCTAAAGGCCAACCTTGCTGCGGCCTCTACGGTCAAGCGCCTCTATGAAGTGCTTGAGCCTGAATTGCACCACTACATTCCCATCATCGTGGAAGGGAAGTCTACCCTCCCGGCATGCGTTGCCCCGGTGGTGGACGACCTGAAGAAACTTGGTTTTGGAGCGGCGGCATGACCACCCACCTGACCCCAGAGGAACACAGCGACGTCGTCGGCGGGTCCACCGCCGCGCGTCGGATGGGTTGCCCGCGCAGTTATGCGCTGGAGCAATTGGTCCCCAAGGATGAACGCGGCAGTGACTATGCCCGCGAAGGCACGGCCCTGCACGAACTGATGGCGATGACCCTGCGCGACGGGGTCGAGCCGACCGACATGCTGCCCTACACCTTCACGGCGGCGGATGGGTCGTGGTCGTTCACAGTGGACCGCGCCCTGTGGGACGCCAAGGGTGAGCCAGCCCTGACGGCATTCGACAAGTTCTGCGCCCAGATGGAGCAGGAAATCGGCGACGACATGGTCATGCTGGTGGAGCGGCGCGTGGCCGTCCCCGGCATTCCCGGTGCCTTCGGGACGTCCGACATCATCGGGCGCTGCGGCGGCGAGTTGTTCGTCATGGATTGGAAATTCGGCTTCAAGACTGTGCGGGCCGAAGAGAACAAGCAGTTGATGTTCTACGCCGCCGGGGCGCTGAACACAGAACGCGCGTGGGTTGGCGAAGAACTGGTCGATGATCCCACGACGCCCGTCACGCTGGCCATCATCCAGCCGCTGAATGCAGATCAGGGCAACGACATCGTCCAGCACTGGACGACGTCGGTCGGTGATCTCGCGATGTATATGCAGAACCTGCAGACGGCGGTTGATGAAGCCCAACGCCCCGACGCGCGGGTGGCCAAGGGGCCGTGGTGTGACTTCGCCCGCTGCAAGACTGTCTGCCCGCTTTATTTAAACGCGGTCGGGGCGCTGGGTGAAAAGCTGGAGGCCCTGAAAGCCCGTCAAACGGCGTCCAACGGATCGCCCGACGACAGGCTGGATTGGGGGCAACGGTACGCTGAACTGCTGGAAATGGCGGAACTGGCGCAGCCCCTGATCGACACCGTGTTCGCGCAGGCCCACGCCTACGCCGAGCAGGGCAGCGCAATCCCCGGCTGGGGGCTGGAGGCCAGAAAGGCAGGCAATCGGTCGTGGGCCGTCGAAGAGCGGCTGCTGAAGCTGTTTTTCAAGCGGCACCGCATCAAGATGGCCGAGTGGACAGAGACGAAGGTCAGGTCGCCCGCGCAGATCGAAAAGATCGTCAAGGCGCGGGGCATCGAACTGCCCAAGCACTACGTCGCGGCGGGCGTTTCCAGCGGTACCAAGCTGTCGCCCGTGGAAAAGGTCAAACGGCCCGTGCAGAGCGTGCCAGAGCGTCTGCGGGCCTTGTCCGACGCGCTGATGGGCCGTAAGGTCTGAAGGATAGCGGCACCTGCTCAGTGGTGCGGCGCGGCGCTGCCGCTTGGAAATAGGACAAAGGAACAGAACCATGTCTAACGCGATCACCAACCCGAATGCCTCTGGCCGCGCCGCGCTGGCGGGCCTGCGTCAGGGCCTTGCCCAAGTGCGGGCGACCATCCCGGCCAGCGTTGGGGGCCAGCCCCTGCTGCGCCTGCTGAAAGACGGCCAGTGGGTCGTCGGGTCTGAGGACACCGTCATCACCAGCGGGACCGAAGTCATCGTCAACCCGATGTCGTTCCAGAACGGCTATTCCTGCTGGACCAACCGCGCACCGGGGCAAGGCAAGAATGAACTGATGGGCGAAGAAATGTGGGGTATCGGGGCCGTCAAACCCCCAGCCTCGACGCTGCCCGTCCACCACGACCCGCGCACGCAGGATATCTGCCAGTGGAAAGATGTTATTTCGGTGGATATGAAGGTCATGGACGGCCCGCTGGCAGGCCAGCAGGTGCTGTACAAATCCACGTCGGTCGGCGGCGTCCGCGCCCTAACCGCGCTGTTGGATGCGATCATGGCCCGCATCGACACTGATGACACGGGCTTTGTCTGCCCGATTCTAAAATTGTCGTCGGACAGCTACAGCCACAACAGCTATGGCCGCACCTACGTGCCTGTGCTGGAGATCGTGGGCTGGGCTGACATGACGGGCAACGAACTGATTGAAGATGACGACGCGCCTATGGCCGTCGACACCAAGATCAACGCCGCTGTGGCCCCGGCACCTGAGCCTGTGAAGGCCGCAGAGCCGGAAGTTTCGCCTGCGGGTCGTCGCCGCCGCATCTGATGAGATACCGCCACGGGGTCGGTCATAACCCCGCCTCCCTGTCGACTTCCCTTGCCCTTTGGGGCAGGGGCTTTTAACGCAAACAGGTAATCTAATGGCCCGCAAAAAACCGCTGCCAGCCCCGCCAAATCGCCCCGGCTGCAAGACGGTCCTGATCCCAGATCGTTCCTATGCCAACATCATGGGCGCAAATTTGCCCCGTGCCGCCGTAACTATGCCACGCCTGCCGTGGGACACACAGGAAAATACCAATGTCGAAACTGATTGAGATTACGATCACCAACATCTTGCCGACGGCGACGGCCTTTGCCGTGGTTACCGACAACCCATCGGTGGCAATTTTCATCCCCGGAAAGGTGGCAGACGCCTGTCACCTGCGCGTCGGGCAGGTGGTCGATGCACTGCTGATCCCCAACACGACGCGGCCTGACAAAACGCCGTTTATGGCCGCGCACATTGTGGTGCGGAACGAGGCGGATACGCTGGCGGCGCTGATCCGCGAGGATTTGGAGCGTGGCGCAGCGACGGCTGTGGAGGTTGCCGCCAGCATCGACAGGCCGTTGGAGGATGTGTCCCGCAAACTGCGGGCAATGTCGGTGCAGGGGACGCTGGCGCGGCAGGACATCTTTGCCCTGCATGAGGATGATTTTCTGCGCGAGGATGATGCATGACCGACGAAAAACTGGCCTCTGTTTTGAAGGCGCACAAACTGTGGTTGGACGGCAGCGCTGATGGCATCAGGGCCAATCTGCGCGGGGCCAATCTGCGCGGGGCCAATCTGCGCGGGGCCAATCTGCACGGGGCCGATCTGTGCGAGGCCGATCTGCACGGGGCCGATCTGTGCGAGGCCGATCTGCACTGGGCCAATCTGCGCGGGGCCAATCTGCACAGGGCCAATCTGCGCGGGGCCAATCTGCGCGAGGCCAATCTGCACGGGGCTGCTGGAAACATGTACGAGGTCAAATCTGCACAGTTCGATACGTGGCCCATCACATGGACGATGTCTCATGACGGCGTGACAATGTTGCAAATCGGGTGCCAGCGGCATTCGCTTGATCTGTGGCGCAAGTCTGACCAGCGCTGGATCGCAGCAATGGACGCAAAGGCAGCGGACTGGTGGGCCAAATACCGCGACATCGTGTTGGCGCTTGTCGATGCCTCTCCCGCAACACCTTATGGAAAGGCTGAGTGATGACCGACGCAGAACTGGTCAAGCGGCTGCGGGATGCTTGCCTTGGCGGAAAGACCTGCAAATGCAGCCTGAA
>Ga0213922_1000543_pt1 | contig 17310 bp, 11 predicted proteins | sample McNCre2917MG_FD_165060 | JGI IMG/M metagenome (GOLD analysis project Ga0213922, IMG submission 165060) | Freshwater microbial communities from McNutts Creek, Athens, Georgia, United States - 29-17 MG | ecosystem: Environmental > Aquatic > Freshwater > Creek | place: USA: Georgia | collected... | reverse complement strand
ATTGTCACTTGATTTGAAGTTTCAATTTTAGAAACTGCTTTTGGCGTTTTACCTTTGTGAGTAATAGTATACGCTCTCTTTTGTATGCATATAGTGTGGTCATATTTCTATTAGGGGACAAATTTACTTTTAATTTCATTGCCTCTTCTTCTTGATGGATTTACTCTTCAACCATTGTGCTTGTTTCCTTGCTTCCTCTATGGTAGCTGGAGTCTGTTTCGATAAGATGATGCTGCACAACTTGGCTCTTTCTACAAATGATATATTCAAATTCATAAATTAAAATTAATGTTTTCTGTGTGAGAAAAACACCCCCTGAATTCGGTTAAAATCTGTTGTTTTCGGTTTTCTTAAAACATAACTAACTACAAATCAACGTCTTTATTTTCTAAAAAAATCTTCATAACCCTGAGGTCCCGGGTTCAAATACCGGTCTCGCTACATGAAAATCAAGGACTTACGTTAAATCGTGGGTCCTTTTCTGTTTTTGCGTGAGGTTTGCGTGAGGTTCATGTCATTTCTTACCGAATACACGAACCTTTAATGCTGATATTTTTATTTGTTTTAACATCCTTTACTCTAAATATTTTAATACCTTTGCACTTCATAATCATGCAAAAGAAGATAATTATATTATTTCTATTAGTAATTGGGGTAAATCTCTACTCCAACAATCTATATGCATGTAACAAGCCACACAAATCAACTAAGGCAACGTCTTTTTTAAACACGACCAAGGCTAAAGCTAAGTCTGATTGTTGCAAATCACATAATAAGGATTCGGGTCACGATTGTAATAAAAAATGTACTCATCACAACTGTGCTTGCACTTCTGTTTGTTCAAATAGTTATTTCTGCAAAAAAGAAGTTATTATAGAAACTACATTTTTTTGTACAACTCTAAAGAAGTACAATATGTATAAGCCTTCCTTCTACAATGAGGTACATATTTCAATTTGGCATCCTCCTAAAATAGCATAAGCTATATTTCTCTTTGGTCAAGTTGTATAACTTGAAAATTTACATTTACTAAAAAAACTTAACGAAATGAAATCAATAAAATTATTGATGGCCACTGCCATTATATTATTTGCAACTATTGCAAATGCTCAATCAAATACCAATATCAAAAAGGTTTTAGATGCTTATATTCAACTTAAAGACGCACTCGTGAAAAGTGATGGTACCAATTCTTCTAGTGCTTCAAAAACACTTTTAACTGCTATACAAGAAGTAAATATGAGTGAACTTAATACGGAAACACATACTCAGTGGATGAAAGTGGTTAATGATTTAAAGGAAGACGCTGAACACATCAGTGAAACAAAAGAAATCACACACCAAAGAGACCACTTTATGAGTTTGTCAACGAATTTATACTCAGTAATTAAAGTTTCAAAGTTAGGAACTCCTGTGTTTTATGAGTTTTGTCCAATGGCAAATAAAGGTAAGGGTGCGAATTGGTTGAGTTTAGAAAACAAGATTAAGAATCCATATTATGGTAATCAAATGTTAACCTGCGGTAAAGTAGTTGAGACCATACAATAATAAAATAAAAATGAAATTAAATAAATTATCTATTTACCTTGTTGTAATTGGTTTGTTATTTGCAATATTTAATCTTAATGCTCAAAAGGTGGTTAGGTACGATTTACATGTAAGAGATACTTTGGTGAATTTTACAGGGAAAACCAAAAGAGCAATTGCTGTGAATGGACAAATACCCATGCCAACAATGACTTTTACACAAGGTGATACAGCAGAAATTCATGTATATAATGAGTTGAAGGAATCTACTTCTTTACATTGGCACGGTCTTATTTTGCCTAATAAAGAGGATGGCGTTCCTTATTTAACACAAATGCCAATCGAACCGGGTACCACACATGTATATCGTTTTCCTATTGCACAAAATGGGACACACTGGTATCATAGTCATTCAGGTTTGCAAGAGCAAATTGGGATGTATGGTTCAATGATTTTAAATAAAAGACAGGATGACCCAACATTTAGAAAAGGCATTGATGACTTACCTACGATACCAGTGGTAATTAGTGAGTGGACGGATTACAATCCAAATAATATCCACCGAATGTTGCATAATGCGACAGACTGGTTTGCAATCAAAAAGGGAACTACTCAAAGTTATGCAGAAGCAATAAAAGAAGGTCACTTTACTACCAAAGTCAAAAATGAATTTAAGCGTATGTTGGCAATGGATGTAAGTGATGTGTATTATGATAAGTTCTTGTTAAATGGAAACCAAGAAAGCCAATTATCTCAATTCAAAGCTGGAGATAAAGTAAGATTGAGAATTTCTAACGGTGGTGCATCAACCTATTTTTGGTTAAACTATGGTGGCGGAAAATTTCAAGTAGTGGCTAATGACGGGAATGATGTTGAGCCCGTTGAAGTAGATAGGTTAATCATTGCTGTTTCTGAGACCTATGACATTGTTTTGACTGTTCCTGAAAAGAATAAATCATTCGCGTTTCAAGCTACTTCAGAAGATAGAATTAATAGAGCATTAATGTATGTGGGTGAAGGTGAAAAACAAACAATGGCACCCGTTCCTAGATTGAAATATTTTGAAGGAATGAAGATGATGAACTCTATGATGAAAATGAATGGGGACTTAGATGATATGGGAATGCAAATGAGTTTAAATCAAATGGATATGAATGTTGTTATGTATCCAGAAATCACCGGCCCATCAAGTGCTCAGCTAAAATCGAGTGAGAAAGACCAGTACAATAGCAATGCATTATCGGATATAGTGACATTAAATTATGCAATGTTGAAGTCTCCACACAATACTACTCTTCCTAAAGATGCGCCAACAAAAGAAATAAAGTTTGAATTGTCAGGTAATATGAATAGGTATGTATGGAGTATGGATAATAAGGTGGTGTCTGAATCTGACAAGATTTTAATTAAAAAGGGTGAGAACGTTCGAATGATTATCTACAACGGTTCTATGATGAGACACCCTATGCATTTACATGGCCATGACTTTAGAGTACTTAATGGACAAGGAGAAAATTCACCTTTAAAGAATATCATTGATATTATGCCGATGGAGACCGATACCCTTGAGTTTAATGCCAATATGGAAGGAGACTGGTTTTTTCATTGCCATATATTGTACCACATGATGAGTGGAATGGGAAGGATTTTTAGTTATGAAAATCAAGCACCTAATCCTTTAATACCAAATCCAAAATTAGCCCAAAGGAAGTTATTTGGAGAAGACAGGAAATTCCATGCGATGGCTGAAAATGACTTCGCAAGTAATGGTAATGATGGAATGGTTATGCTTCAAAACACTAGATGGAGTATTGGTTCTGAATGGAGATTAGGTTATAACAATATGCATGGTTATGAATCAGAAACTCACATTGGAAGATACATTGGAAAAATGCAATGGATCATGCCATTTATTGGATTTGACTGGCGTTATAGGAAAATGGAAATCGGAAAATCTGAGAAAAACCTATTTGGTCAAATTAATACCAAAGATGAAAGAAGGCAGATAAGTGTGGGACTTGCCTATACTTTGCCAATGCTTATAACTTTTCAAACTGAATTGTATCAAGATGGTAATTTAAGAATGCAATTAATGAGGGAAGATATACCGGTTTCAAAAAGAATGAGGGGCGATTTTATGGTTAATACAGATAAAGAATATATGTTTGGAGTCAAATATATTGTTAACAAAAATATGGGATTAAGAACGCACTATGATAGTGATATGGGATATGGGATAGGTTTATATTTTAATTATTAAAAAATCAATTTTATGAAAAAATGTTTATTATTACTTGTTATGTTGGTCTCTTTTTCTTTCACTTATGCACAAGACCCTGCCAAGAAAAAATTAGTATTCAACCCAAATAATCCTACTTATGAAGTGGAAGCTACTTGTGGTACTTGTATGTTTAAAATGGAAGGAAAGGGGTGCCTTTTAGCGATTAAATTTAAAGGCAAGAATTACTTTGTAGACGGAACTGGTTTAGAGGATCATGGTGATGCACATGATAAAGAAGGATTTTGCAACGCCATTAAGAAAGCAAAAGTCCAAGGGAACGTCGTTAAGGATAGATTTGAAGTCTCTTATTTTGAGTTAATCAAAAAGTAAGTTTGAAATAAACCATAGGTGTGGGAAAAACCCGCTGAAATCGGTTGGCTCCTGTTTTATCAAAATATAACTTAATTAACATTAAGGACTTACGTTAAATCGTAGGTCCTTTTTTGTTGTTTCTGCGTGAGGTTTTAGTCAAATTTCTTATTAAGAGAGTAGCTTAGAAAAAAAACCTTTCTTATTTTCAGGAAATCCCAATGCCGTAAGTTCCTCTATGATATTTGAGTTTATCAAACCTTCCCCCTTAATTGTAACGGTACCAGTTTCTTTTACCACATTCACCTCTTGTATATTAGTATGCTTTTCCAACGCTGTTTTGATTGATTTCACACACCCTTCGCATTTTATATTTTTCAAACTCAATGTAATTGTACTCATGATTATTTCTCTTTTTTAAAAATTCCTGGTAGTGAAAAACCCATTGTTCTTGACATTTTAACAAAGTTAGACAATTAATCTAGTTCCCCCAATTCCATCCCTTTAACCTTCATTCACCCTTGTTTTCCCTAAAAAAACTCAAAACTTTGCTGGAATTATTTATATAAAATATTGATATTATTTTTAATTCATTAACATCTAATTGTGTTCTTTCATGAAACTACAAAACACGAAATTCTGAATTGCACCAGCAGGAGTAATATGGTCTTCTCTTTTACACTCTATATTTTCAAAATTAGCTTTTTCAAATTTTTCTTTCATTCCATTTTCGTCGTACTGTTTTATTTCTAATCCACTACATTTTTTAGGACCATCGACTGAAAAAGTGCCAACAATTACTAATCCATTTACAGCATGTTTGACAATATTCAAATATTTTTCAATTTTATCAGAATCAGTTTGAAAATGAAATGCTGCTCTGTCGTGCCATACATCATACTTTTCAGTTGGGGTAAAATCTAAAATGTCGGTTACAATCCATTTTACTTTATGTGAGTCTTTACCTAATCTGTTTTTAGCTCTAAGTATGGCTGCATCAGAAATATCTAAAACCGATATATTTGAATATCCTTCTTTTAAAAGAAAATCTACTAATTTACTATCTCCACCGCCAATATCTATTATACTTGCATCTTTTAGTATCTTGAGTTTTCGAATGAACTCTAATGAAACGGTGGGAACATCTTGAGTCCAACTAACTTCATTTGACTGCTTAGTATTGTATATAGTATCCCAATGATTTTTTGTATTTATTTCCATAAGACAAAGGTTAGATTTGATAAATTGAGATTCAGTGACAAATATCACTATAGTAATTTAATCAGATTCCAACAATTCCACACCCTTGTTTCCAAATCCTTGCGTGAGGAAAACACCCCCTGAATTCGACTGAAATCGGTCGTTTTCCGTTTTCCCAAAACATAACTACCTACAAATCAACGCCTTCATTTTCTCAAAAAATCTTCATAACCCTGAGGTCCCGGGTTCAAATCCCGGTCTCGCTACAAAGCCTCTCAACAAAGTTGAGAGGCTTTTTTAATGCGAAGCCGCGAAACAAGCTCGCTTGATTGAGCGGATGAGCGTTAAAAAAGCCAAACAGCAAACGAAGTTTGTTGTTTGAAAGGCTTTGGGTAAGGCGAACTGTTAAGGATGACAATGCGCAGCATTGGCAATCCCGAAGTGTTCAGTTAGTTGGCTTTGAGTAAGGCAAACTCGTAGTTGAACTATAGATGAAGTCGAAATAGCTAACAATCCCATTTAGTGCAACTTAAAATCTTTTCATAGTATAGATTTTAAATTTACATTTTAAAAATTAAATCCCACAAAGTAAACCCATTGTGATTTTTTTATGGAACTAAACTTTGAACTATTTTTTTAAGTATGCAATCTTTTTGATGCTTCTTTAAACTCGGAGGGAGTTACTGAAAACTTTGATTTAAATACTGTTGAAAAATAGGCTTGTGATGCAAAGCCTACTTTATACGCAATTTCAGAAATAGAAAGGTCTTCATTATTTAATAAATATTTTGCTTTTTGTAATCGAACAGTTAATATGTAATCATTTACGTTAAATCCTAAAAGCGCTTTTGTCTTTCTGTAAAGTTGAATTTTAGATATTCCTAAACCTTTGTATATATCATCTACTGAAAAATCTTCATTAGACAGATTAGCCTCAATAATAGATGTAAACTCGCTAATGAACTTTCTATCTAACTTATTTGAAGTATTAGATCTGCTCTCAGATGGAAGTTCACTTGTATAATGTTCTCGTAAAATTGTTCTATTCTTCAAAAGAGAGACAATAGATTCTTCTAAGTATGTTAAATTGAAAGGTTTTGAAATGAACAAGTCAGCTTGTGATTTCATTCCTTCTATTTGATCTTCAATAGAGGATTTAGCTGTTAAAAGAATAATTGGAATATGTGAACTTCTTAAGTCATTTTTTAAAGTCTCAGCAATCTTTAATCCACTTAAACCAGGCATGATAATATCAGAAATAATTAAGTCAGGAACAATATCAAATGCTTTATTAATACCTTCATTGCCATTATTTGCGGTATGTACTTCATAAGTTCCTTCTAGTCTATTTTTTAAAAATTCTTTTAAGTCATCATTATCTTCGATAATTAATATTGATGCAACATTTTCTAATGGCTCTTTTGAAACCTTTTCATAATGATGTGGCAGTATGTCAGATATATAAATGTAGCTATCTTTTATAAAGTTATTTTGAGTGAATTCGCTTTTAATATCTGCTGGCTTAACATGATCTTGCTCAAGAGGCAGTTTTATGGTAAAGCAAGTGCCCTTGCCTTTTTTGCTGTTTATTTCTATATCTCCTTTGTGAGCAATAATAAGTTCTTTGGACAAAGAAAGTCCAAGTCCAGTTCCTTTAAATGTGCTGCTATGACCTTGATAAAATAAGTCGAAAGCATGTTCTACGTCTTCGTTAGACATTCCTATTCCATCATCTTCAATTTTTACAATGGCAAGTGAGTTTTCTTCATCTTGATCTATTGTAATATTAATGGTGCCATGCTCTTCTGTAAACTTAAAAGCATTTGAAAGTAGATTGAATAATACTTTATCAATCATTGCATTGTCAAAATAGATATTTAATCCTGTTGCCATATTATTGACATTTAAGGATATATGTTTCTTTTTGGCTAATTCTTTAAATTCATTTGCAATTTCTAGAACAAAATTACCTAAGTTATTTTTAGTTACATTAAGCTTCATTTTACCTTCTTCGATTTTTCTAAAATCCATTAATTGATTAATTAATTTAAGTAATCGTATTGCATTTCTTTGAACAAGTTCTAAATTATTTTTCAATGTAAAATGAAGTCTAGAAGAAGACATAGTATCTTCCAAAGGGCCTAAAATTAATGTAAGCGGTGTTCTCAACTCATGAGAGATATTCGTGAAAAAATTAAACTTGGCTTCTGTCGCTTCTTTTACCTGGTCAACTAGAATTACTAATTTGTTTCTTTGTTCACTTATCTCGTCCTTTTGAGCCATTAATTTTTTACTGATTTTTTTATTTTCTTTAAATAAATAATAAAAAATACTACTAAGAATTAAGGCTAAAGCCAAAGTAATAGAAATGACTAATATAATATTGGTTTGGTTTTTACTAATATTAATTTGTTGCTCAATCCTATTTTGTCTTTTGTCAATATCTAACTGTTGTTCAATAACCTTCCTGCTTTGCTGTTGTAATATTTTAACATTTGTTGAATCAATAATGGTTGATTCCAACGCATTTTCTTTTTTGAATGGTCTTTTTTCTAGAATATTGATAGCAGTTTGAATAGCCTCTTGGCCTCCAGTAGGATATAACACTGTTGCTTTCATTTGATTATTTGCAACCATATCCATTCCCATTCCGCTTAGTGAAAGACCATCAACTCCGATAATTTTTATTTTTCTTTCAACTCCGATATTTTTACAAATCTGATATACAATTTTTGCTATATAGTCACTCTGAGCAAAAATGACATCTATATTTTTGTTATTTTTTATAACTGAGTCTAATTTTTTTACATAGTTTAATTCATGGTCATTAATTTTTGCAATTAACTTAATCCCTTTATTTTTTGAAATGATATTCATAAATCCATTATCCCTGTCGATAAAAGGGGAGGCTGAATTAAGTCCTGTTATCTCTAATACGTTACCTTTTCCTTTTAATAATGAAACTGTATATTTCCCCGCATTTTGTCCAACTTCAAAGTTAGAGGCGCCTACGAATGACGTGAATTTTTCGGAATTGATTCTTCTATCAATTAATACTATTGGAATATTTGAATTATATATTTTTTCAAGTAATGGACTTAGTGGCAGAACTTCATGAGGACTTACGATTAGCAAGTCAATTTTCTGATTAATCAGCTCTTGAATTTGTTCTTTTTGCGTTTTACTATTTGCTTGGGCATCTTTAATTATGAATTCAATATTATTATGAAATGATACTTCTCTTTTCATTTCTCCAAGCATAGTTTCCCTCCAGTTGTCTCCACCTTGGGCTTGAGCAAATCCTATTTTAAATTTTTTACTTACAGACTCATTATTATTACAAGCACAACAACTTATAATTATAAGTAGGAATAACGAATTTCTTTTTAATCGAAAATTTAAAGCTGACATTATTATATATTATTTGACATGTACGACTTGAGCAAGTTGGTAAATATTTTGCTAAGTACTGTTTAATTCTGTTTATATTTTTTCAATTTTGATTCATACTGAATATTAACCCAATAAAATGGAATTGATTTTAGTTGCAGAATTGTAAATAATAGGTACAATATTGAAAAAATTATTAAAATTCACATATTAGATCGTTGATTATCTATTTCATAATCAATAAGTTATGTTTTATTACAATTTTGTAAAACATAATTACAATTTCTAAAAGCTTGAAAATGGTAACAAGATAGTTTTATTGTCTTATTACGATTTGCTATGCTTAAAACAAAATTCTTTAGGTGGTCAATTGTGGCCGCACTTGCCGGATTCATCTTTGGATTTGATACAGTGGTTATTTCTGGTGCAAATATACCCATTAAAAATTTATGGCATACTTCGCCTCTTTTTCATGGTTTCTTTATTATGTCAATGGCATTATGGGGTACCTTGTTTGGTTCTATTTTCGGTGGGATACCAACAGACAAATTTGGAAGGAAAAAAGTACTCTTAATAATAGGAGTATTATTCGCGATATCTGCAATTGGATCAGCATTAGCCAACAATCCTTATATATTTTCATTTTTCAGATTTATTGGAGGAATTGGAATTGGAGTTTCATCTGTTGTTGCACCAACCTATATTTCTGAAATTTCAACACCCAAAACCAGAGGGAAATTAGGGGCCTTATACCAGTTTAATATTGTATTTGGTATTTTAATTGCGTTCTTGTCAAACTATTTTCTTCAAGGTTTTGGTGGTGATAATGATTGGCGATGGATGTTAGGTGTATTAGTTTTCCCATCACTTTTTTTCACAATAATGGTAATAGGGATTCCAGAGAGCCCAAGATGGTTAATTACTCAGAAAAATGATCTAGCAAAAGCTAATGAAACTTTTAAAGAGATGGGGATATTGGATGTCAAAGGGGAAATTGATTTAATATTACAAGGAAACAAATCTGAAAAGCAAAATCTACTTAAGAATATATTATTTAGTAGTAAACATAAAAAAATCATCTGGCTCGCATTTTTAATAGCATTCTTTAATCAACTTTCAGGAATAAATTTTATTTTGTATTATGCTCCTGAGATTCTTTCTCGAATTGGATTAGGAGAAAAAGATTCACTTTTAAATTCAATAGCCATTGGTGGAACGAATCTAGTATTCACTTTTGTTGGACTATATTTAATTGATATCATTGGACGTAAAAAATTATTATTAATTGGTTCCATTGGCTATATTATCAGCTTATCACTAGTTGCAGGATGCTTTATTTCACACGCGAGTTCTTTCGTGTTAATGTTTTTTATTTTATTATTTATCGCTGCACATGCAATTGGTCAGGGAGCAGTTATATGGGTATTTATCTCGGAAATTTTCCCAAACAAATTAAGAGCAACAGGTCAATCCTTTGGGGCAAGTATTCATTGGGTTTTTGCAGCCATCATCACTTTAATAACACCATTATTTTTAGATGAGAAAGAAGGAATATTTAAAGATAATCCTTGGCCCATTTTCGCATTTTTTGCATTAATGATGGTAGTACAACTTGTTTGGGTCTTATTTAAAATGCCAGAAACGAAAGGGGTTTCTTTAGAAGAAATTGAAAATAGATTAATTAAATAATATAAAAATTTTGATTGCTACGGATTAATTAAACTTAAAAACCAAACTATGAAAAAAACCGTTCTCTTTTTTATTGTAATGATTATTTCATTACAATATGCAAGCGCTCAAAGGCAGTTGACAGGAACTGTCAGGGAATCGAGCACCAATCAACCTTTGTTTGGAGCTAGTGTTACACTTCAAGGTGCAACTACAGGAGCTTCAACGAACGCTGATGGTAAATTTAGTATTACAATTCCTGAAAAAATCAAAGCTATAGTAGTTAGTTTTGTTGGCTATGAGTCGAAAACAATTTCGGTAGAGGGTAAAAATCAATTAGATGTTTTTCTTACCCCTGGAAAAGAGCTAGATCAAGTCGTTGTGGTAGGTTATACTTCACAGCGTAAACAAGACTTGACAGGTGCAATTGCGGTTGTTGAATTAGCACCAGTTAAAAACAATACATCTGGTAATACAATGCAGGCTTTACAAGGTCGTGTTGCTGGTTTGTATATTGAAAAAGATGGTTCACCTAATGGATCCAATAGTAGAATATTAATTAGAGGAGCAAATACACTTGGTAACAACGACCCTCTTTATATTATTGATGGTATTCCAACAACCAGACCTGAAGTATTCCAAAATTTAAATCCTGCAAACATTGCCAATATTCAAGTTTTGAAAGATGCTTCTGCGGAATCTATTTATGGTGCTCGTGCTTCTAATGGTGTGATCATTGTAACTACAAAAAATGGTGGTAATACAAATGGCAAAGTTGAATTCCAATTTAATAATAGCACTTCAGTTCAATCTGAAAAGTCAATGAGATTTAAAATGTTGAATTCAATTGACAGAGGAAAGGCTTTATGGAGAGCTTCAGTTAATGATGGCCAAGATCCTGCTGCTGGTTATGGTGAAATCTACAAATTTGACTGGAACAACAATTATACCAGCCCTGAATTAAGAGGTGTATCATTACAACCTTATGTTGGTGGTGATAAAAATACTCCGGCAGGGAATACAGATTGGCAAGATGTTATGTATAAAACGGGTGTTGTTACTAATAATAGTTTAACGGCTTCTGTTGGAAATAAAAATTCTTCATTGGAATTAAATTTTGGGCACCTTAAAAATACTGGTATGCTTAGATATACTGGTTATGAACGTTTAAGTGGAAGTATTAGTGCTATTACTCGTTCATTCAACGACAAAGTTATTTTTGGCGTTAATTTACGAATGGCTAATTCTGATGAAACATTAACTGCAAGAGACTTAGGTGGCGCATCCACAACATTCTTAGCAGTTACTTTGGCTCCAACCATACCTGTTTATCAGGCCGATGGGAAGACCTATGCTGGTGAATTAGGCGCAGGTTATTCCGATAGAAATAACCCTTTACATATGCAGGATTTAGCTAAATGGAACAATGCAAATAGATTAAACACTTTTGGCAATGTTTATGTTGAAATTCAGCCAATTAAAAACTTGTTCTTTAAATCAAATATAGGTGCAGATAATTCCAATTATTTAAGTAAAGTAATAACACCTACATTCTCAGAAGGAGCATTAAATCGAACTACAAATAGTTTACTTTTTGATCAAAATCATTATTTAAGCACTACTTTCTCAAATACATTGAGATATAACTATAATTTAAATGATGCGAATAGATTTAAATTTTTATTGGGTACTGAATTAATTAAAACAAATCTTGATTTTCAAACAACTAAGAAAGAAGGTTACGCGCTTCAAACTGAAGACTACTTCACTTTAAATGCTGGTACAGGAAATACAACTGTATCTGGTGGATCAACGGGAAACAGATTGTTCTCTCAATTTGGTAGAGTTGATTACAGTTACTCAGATAAATACTTAGTAGCATTAACAGTTCGCCGTGACGGATCATCTCGTTTTGGTGCAGAAAACCAATATGGATTTTTCCCAGCTGCTTCTTTGGGATGGAGATTAGATAAAGAGAATTTTATGAAGAAGAATACTTTTTTCTCTGAGTTGAAATTAAGAGCTGGTGTGGGTCGTGTTGGTAATCAACAAATTGGAGATCTAGCTCGTTTTGGATTATTTGATACTAGATATGGAACTACCCTGGCGCAATTAGTTGGTGGTTTCTGGGAGCAGTATATGAATATTGGTACTGCTTATTCATTATCTGGAGCAAACACTGGAACTTTACCTTCAGGTTTTGTTCAAACTCAAGCTGCAAATTCTGGACTAAAGTGGGAAACAACTGATGAAATAAATTCTGGTGTTGACTTTGCAATTTTGAATAATAAAATATCTGGCTCTTTCGATTATTTTACTAGAAACACTACAGGTATTTTAATTACTCCTCCAGTTGCATCTGCATTAGGTGAGGGACAATCAAAAGCTGTAAATGGTGCTTCAAAGTCAAATAAAGGTTGGGAATTTATTGTAAGTTACCATGGACAAAAAAAGGGTGATTTTAATTACAATGTAACATTAAACTTTGCTCACTTTAGAGATCAGATTACTGAATTGCCAGAAAATGTACGCCCCGCTTATGCAGGTAACTTGGTAAATACAATCATAGGACATTCTCAATTTGATATTTTTGGATATAAAACCAATGGTCTTTTTCAATCACAATCTGAAGCGGATGCGGCTCCTAAACAAATTGGAGCAGGTCCTGGTCGTATTCGATATGTTGATATTAATAAAGATGGTGTCATTAATGATTTAGATAGAACTTGGATTGGAACAACACTTCCATCATTAGAATATGGAATGAGAGTTGATTTGAATTATAAGAAATTTGATTTATCAATTTTTGGATCAGGTGTTGGAGGAAGAACCGGGTTTGATGTTTATACTTTGTTTAATAATTTAATGAAGAGTAGAGAGAATGTAGGACCTGGTGTATTAAACGCATGGTCACCACAAAACACTAGCTCTAGAATTCCAGCATTAACACTTAAGGATAATAATAATGAAGGTAGAACTTCAGATTATTTTATGGTTAACACTTCTTATTTTAAATTAAGAAATATTCAACTAGGGTATAGTGTAACACCAAAAGCAGTATTTTCAAGATTACGCATTTTTGCAATGGCAGAAAACTTATTCTGGATTAAGAGTAAGAGTTATCTAAGTCCAGATCCAGAAAGAATTGATTTAGATCCTGTGCCTATTCCAAAGACTTTTACTATTGGAATTAATGCATCATTTTAACGAAAATAAAATTATATCAAAATGAAAAATAGAATATTAACTGCTTTTATAACATCTGGACTATTAATATTTAGTTCATGTTCAAAAGTTTTAGATTATACTCCGACAGGTGTATTGTCTTCATCAGATTTAAAATCACCTACTGCAATCGAAGGTTTAGTTACTTCAGCTTATTCAGCAATTGGTAATGGTGATATGATTGGCCCAATTTACAGTAATTGGGTTTATGGAAGTGTTCGATCTGACGACGCCTATAAAGGTGGAGGTGGAACAGGAGACGTAGGTGAAATTGATGCGATGGAACATTACAATCTAGTTACACCATCAATGGATGCTTTTGTTTCTCGTACTTGGAAGAATTTATTTAAATCAATTTCTAGAGCGAATGTAGCATTACGTGCAGTTAACTCATTAACAGAAGCTGAATTTCCAAATAAAAAAGTACGTTTAGCAGAGTTGAAGTTTTTAAGAGCTCATAGTTACATGACAATGAAATTATTGTATAAAAACATTCCAATTTTTGATGAAACTGCAACAGAAGAGCAAATTTTAAAAGTTTCTAATGATTTAAAAAATGAAGATGCTTGGAATAAAATTGCTGCAGATTTTCAATTTGCTATAGACAACTTACCAGTTTCTCAGCCAGAGATGGGTCGTGCAAATAAATATGCTGCACAAGCTTATTTAGCTAAATTAAGATTGTTTCAAGCATATGAGCAGGACGATAAACATCAAGTTGTAAGCATTAATAAAACAAGATTACAACAAGTAGTTGATTTGACTCAAGCAGTAATTTCTTCGGGTAAGTATTCTTTAAGTAAAGATATTGCTGACAATTTTTTACCTGAAACCGAGAATGGACCAGAGTCTGTATTTGCAATACAATTCACAATCAATGATGGAACTACGTCTGGCAGATTGAGTTTTGAAGATGGCTTGAACTATCCACATGGTGCACCTCAGTATGGCTGTTGTGGTTTTCATGCGCCAAGTCAAAATTTAGTAAATGCTTTTACGACTGATGTAAATGGGCTTCCTAATTTTAATACATTCAATAATAGTATTGCAGATTTGAAAACTGCAACAGTTGATGTACGTCTTGATCATACAGTTGGTATAGATGGACATCCATATAAATATGACAACACAAAACCATTTAGTAATAGTTGGGTTCGTGATCCTGGAGTATATGGAAATTTCCATACTATGCGAAATCAGCAATTGGCTAGCAGCGCATCTTATTTTAAACTAGGGCCATTTATGGGAACTGCTAAAAATTATGACATTATTAGATATGATGATGTCTTATTGATGCAAGCTGAAGCATTAATCGAATTAGGTCAACCAGAAAAAGCATTGCCAATTATCAATCAAATAAGATCAAGAGCCGCAGCTAGTACTGATAGATTGAAGAAATTAGATGGCACATTTGCTTCAAACTATAATACTAAACAATATACAAGTTCAAATTGGACTCAAGAATATGCAAGAAAAGCATTGCAATGGGAAAGAAGACTTGAATTTGCAACAGAAGGTGCACGCTTTTTTGACTTAGTGAGATGGGGTATTGCAGAACCAATTTTGAATAATTATATTTCAATTGAAAAAGGAAGAAGATCATTTTTAACAACAGCAAAATTCACGGCTGGTAGAGATGAATATTTGCCTATTCCTCAATCTGAAATAACCTTTACTAATGGGTTGTACAAACAAAATCCAGGTTACTAGAAAATTATAAATTGGTTATTAAGCAATCTTTTATAATTAATAGGTATTGGAGGGCGATTTTTCGCCCTCCTTTTATAAACTAAATAATACTTTAAGTATGAAAAAGTACAACTTGTATTTTTCATTGATTGGTTTAATAATTTGTGTCAATTCTTTGATTGCTCAAAATATTAAGCAAGATAGTGGAGAACAATACAGACCTCAAATTCACTTTACTCCTGAAAGGCATTGGGTAAATGATCCAAATGGAATGGTATTTCACAAAGGGACTTATCATTTATTTTTTCAACATAGCCCAACGGCAAGTATATGGAGTGATATAAGTTGGGGGCATGCAACTAGTAAGGACTTGGTTCATTGGAAAAGGGAGCCAATTGCAATTTATCCAGATAGTTTAGGTTTAATTTTTTCAGGAAGCGCAGTGGTTGATAAAAATAATAGTTCGGGATTTGGAAAAAATGGAGTAGTTCCTTTGGTGGCAATGTATACTAGCCATGATATGAAAAAAGAAAAAGCTGGTGCTATTGATGTAGAAAATCAAAGCATTGCATACAGCTTGGATGAAGGCAAAACTTGGATTAAATATCATGGGAATCCAACTTTAAAAAATCCAGGTGTTCGTGATTTTAGAGATCCTAAAATTATATGGCATGAGGAAACGAAAAAGTGGATTGTAGCAATTGCAGCGCAAGATCAAATTTCATTTTATGCATCAGCCGATTTAAAAAATTGGACAAAGTTGAGTGATTTTGGTAAAACTTTGGGAGCTCATACAGGTGTTTGGGAATGCCCTGATTTATTTCCCTTACAATATAATGGTCAAACACATTGGGTGTTATTAGTGAATATAAATCCAGGCGGACCTAATAAAGGTTCAGCAACACAATATTTTATTGGTGATTTTGATGGGAAAAATTTCAAATGTGATTTCAATCAAACTAAGTGGGTAGATTATGGCCCTGATGAATATGCAGGAGTTACATGGAGTAATACAGGAAACAGAAAATTTTTTATAGGATGGATGAGTAATTGGGCTTATGCCAATATGGTACCTACTGAAAAATTCAGGAATGGATTCACTTTACCAAGAGAATTAGGTTTGACTAAAATACTCAATGATTTCTATTTAAATAGTTTTCCAATTAAAGAATTAAAGTCAATTGAAAAGCAATCTAAAAAATTTAATCAGATTTCAATGAATGAAAACTTTGATTTAACTAGAATGACTGGCAAGATAAATACTCCTAGTAAATTTGATTTTGTTTTTTCAAAACATAATAATTTCACAGCTGAGTTTTATAATAACTTGAATGAAAAAGTAATTATTGGATTTGATAAGGAAAAGAATGTCTTTTTCTTAGACAGGAAAAATGCAGGGAAAATTGAATTTGAAAAAGACTTTGCTAGAGTCAACTTTGCTCCAAGATTTTCAAACAATGAAGATATTTCAATGACATTATTTCTTGATAAAGCTTCTATTGAAATTTTTGCAGATAATGGCTTGTCAATTTTAACAAGTGTCATTTTCCCTAATGAAGATTTTACAAAAATAAATTTACTTTCCTCTAGAGGGGCAGTACTTAAAACTTTTACTTACACTCCTTTGCATTCTATTTGGAAATAGCAAAACGTTAGGTAGATTTTCGCATATAGGCCTCCCGAGTTACCGGGGGGCTTATTATTTTTGTATCTCATCCTAAAAAAATGGCTACAAGGACTAAATACTTCATTTGATTGACAATTCATTTTTTCCAAAAAGGCAAAATGGGATTCTCAGTTCAATTTGCCCTATAGAAAGAAAGATATGCGTGAGGAATCAACCTCACACAAACCTGTCAAAATAGTAAAATGTTCACTTTTGTAATTTTAAATTATTGAAAATCAATAGAGTAGATTTTAAAAATCCTATTCATAACCCTGAGGTCTCGGGTTCAAATCCCGATCTCGCTACAAAGCCTCTCAACAAAGTTGAGAGGCTTTTTTGTTTTGAGGCTGTGTCG
>Ga0213922_1000539_pt1 | contig 17433 bp, 25 predicted proteins | sample McNCre2917MG_FD_165060 | JGI IMG/M metagenome (GOLD analysis project Ga0213922, IMG submission 165060) | Freshwater microbial communities from McNutts Creek, Athens, Georgia, United States - 29-17 MG | ecosystem: Environmental > Aquatic > Freshwater > Creek | place: USA: Georgia | collected... | reverse complement strand
GATATTTCCTCACAGTTCAAACAATGCTTGCATAGAAATAGGTTTATCCCACTTGAAGTAGGTAAATGCCCTCGGGGCGTTGCGTGCAAATAGCGTATAATGATAACTTTTACCGACCAAACGACTCCGCTTGACATAAACATTTACTATTTTCATAGTCCATTCTCCAAAGTTGTGTTATGCAAATCAGCCCAATATTCATGACCTTGGGGAGTTTTTTCCCATGTCATTGCCCTATCTATGTTATCTTCACTTAAATTGATTATGCTGTTAGACAGATAAACTGTTTGTAAAGCCATTAAGACCTCAGCACGTTTCTTTTCGGGCAAGAAGTCACTAATGCTTTGCCATAGGTTAGATTGTAAGATTTTAATGCGAGCACCCACAGGGTTCTCACCAGCATTTAGGTCTTCAAGCCATGCTTTTTGTTTCTCATACTCTTGTTGTTGAGATTCTTTAGCCTTGGGGTTTAATATCCTAGTCATAATAGAAAATGTCCTATTCCATAGCCTACCAATACACAACCAATGACATTCATTGCAATGATGATGCTGAACACAATGGTTAGCCCGAATTTAAATACAAAAGTATCAAAGTCCATATTTATTCCTTAATGCCGTGGGCGGCTTCGATTTCTCTAGCAAATGTTTCCCATGCGCCATTGCAAAATGGTAGAGATTCCCAAATACGTTTAATCTGTTCATCCGTCAGCGGCTCACGCTTCACAGGCTCTTGCTTCTCTGCCTCTGCGATGGCTTGGCGACCTTCCTTGGCATATGCATAGAAATCAACACCGCCACCTTCTGCGGCAATCTCCAATGCCTCAACCATTTGTTTCATTGCTTCAATATTAGAGACCATCTGAATTCCCTTTATGTGAACTGTTTAAACCTCGCAACAATGCCATGTCTGTAACTAAGATGTAGTTACTCTTAGGCATAGGCACAACTGTAAACTTACGCTGTTTTGCGTCTTTTTCGCCACAAACTAGACATAGACGATATCCTAAGTTAAATCGTTCTGAGCCAATGGATTGACCACACTTGCACCACGCCCGTTGATAGACCTTTGTTGATAGACCCGCTATTGTTGCATCCATACAACACCTCAAATTTTAGGCACAAAAAAAGCGTAACTAAAAAGTTACGCAACAAAAAAAGCCCGCACAATGGCGGGCTTAATTATGAGAGAGAATTTATTGGGCAGTTAATTCGACGCCTATTTCTAATAAGAGTTCGGACAATTCAGAATCATCTAAGAATCCATTATTGTATTGTGCCATAAGTTCGGTTTCACGCAATTCTAAAGAATCGTCGTTTCCCTCTTTTTGTGCATTTTCTATTGCTTGGATATTCTTAAGTTTTTCAATCGTCATAATGTCCGTATCTTTAGCCTTGGACATTGCCGATTGTGCCATTGTCTGAATGTCTGTATTGCCTATTGCCATTGTAAGATTCTCTAATGATTCTCTATACAATCCCTCATATGTAGCAAGCATGCTCTTAAGAGATGCAATAGCAGTGACATAGTCCCCTAAGTCCGTCGATTCTTTTCGATTCTCTATTTCTAGCGACAATTTGACCAGTTTATCCGCAATACCGCCCTTAATATCGGGGGTTACTTTCGCCATTTCATTCGCTAAAATCTTGTCGATAGAGGCTACAGTGAGACATTTCCCATTGTCCGCCAGTGGCAGTTTACCAATATGCGCAAAGTATTTGATAACCCGTGATTTTGCGTTGGCATACCCGCCACCTTCACGCAAGCCACTAGCAAATAATTGCCATTGTTTTTCAATGGTTGCCATGCTATTCCCCTTTTCAATCATAGGGGCTGAGAATATCGGTTTCAAATACTCGGTTTCAATATCTCGAATGGCTGATTTTAGGTCATTGGGGATTAGTTCATTAATGGGGGTTTTTCCCTTGTATTCGTCCAACCTTGGAGAATCCAACAAATGAGACAAAAGAGACACACTAGCCTTTGAAACATTGTCGCGCGCCTTAATCTCGCCATTAACTATGCGGATAGCGTCAATGTCCGCCATTTGGTCAAATAATTCGAATTTCTCCGCCTTATTTGTCTTAGTGTTTACAAATGTTACCGCATCATCACTAAATGAAATGTCATAAAATGCCATGATAAAATCTCCAAGATTTCCAATGTAATGCCGTCCGCATGACACCATGCCATGCGATTCGACATTATCTTAGAATCTAAGTATTTCTTAACTAAGATTTTCTTAACTAAGAATCCCTTAATTAAGGTTATCCAATGCGGACACCAATACATAAGCAAAGATTATGCCAAGTAGGATAATGAATTCTTTTGTTTTCAATTTTAGCCCCTTAAATAAGATTTTCTCTGATACCTTATAGTAAGCAAGCCCCGTGCCATATTACTTTAGTATTACTTTGGCTCATTTTGTAACACTTTGGTTTCCAAAAAGGTGTCAATTTTTTGACACTGGTGTCGGTTTTTTGACAAGTGAGCACTTACTAACTGTCGGTTTTCCGACACTTTCGACACTAAAGTATTCATCTAGTTTCCGTTTAGGAAACAAAAGTATTACACCATTTCTGGTAGGTTAGCACTATAGTTGTATATAGGTGTGTGTTTCAGAAACAAAAGTATTCGTTTTTATAGGGTTAAAACTAAAGCATTACTTACATTCTAGTGGGTGAGAATGAGAATCATTCGTGTTTACAATCTTAGAATCTAAGAAAATCTGAGGCGGGCTATCGGTGAAGCAAACCTCATAGAATATCGCTATGGGCTTATATAAGTATTTGATTATATTTAAAATGCATAATTTCAAACATGGCATCATCATTCAGCATATGGAAGGGGGGGGTGGGGGGAAAACTTGGCTGGATGGAATTGTGCGTAACCCAGTTTACTACGGTACATATAGTTTTTAAAAGGGGTGGGGTATAGCTTATTTAAGACAGGGCTTTAAAGCTGTTTTTTATATCTTGGCTACCCTACCCTAGGTAGCCTTGCGTTAGGGCCTTCTAGGCCCCTTATAATCGATTTAAACAGCATACCCAGCTCGGCTAGGGCCTCGCATGTAACGGAGTAGACAGCAAGTCTACGACAACAGGATGTTCAGCGCTACGCGCGTGTGCACATACGTGCACGTATAAGTTATATAATAATATAATATAATAAATATATAATATAATAATAATATAATATATATAATATAATATATAGTATATCATACAATTCCTGTTTTGTCAAATAAAAATTTTTTATTTTTTTTTGTAAATCTATTGACAAGATGTAAAATTTATGGTATAATATTAAGTATAGACGGCTTACTTTCTGTAAGCCTTTCACATTCCTGTTCAGAAGGATAACACATGGCTTTATCAGACAATCCTGCTGCGAAAAAGCGCAGCCCAAAGAAACGTGCTTTGAGCACGGGTTCCAACCATTCCTGGAGTGACAAGCAGAAAATAGAGGCTGTCCAAAGCTGGTTGCTTCTTGGCAACCTAGCCCTAACCTCTCGAGTGCTAGGCATTCCTGAAATTACCCTCCGTGTCTGGAAAACCACCGAATGGTGGAAGAACACGGTTGAGGACATCAAGCTTCAAGAAAACATGCAGATGTCTGCTCGCTTGAAGAAAATCGTTGATGCCAGCCTGGGGGCTGTCGAGGATAGGATTGTTAACGGGGATTTCATGTTTGACCAGAAATCTGGCGAGATGGTTCGCAAGCAGGTCAATCTACGGGATGCCCATAAAGTTGCTGTTGACCTTTTGGATAAACGAGCCATGCTCGACAAAGCAGCTGCTCCCCAGCAGGAAGAGAAGCAAGACGAGGATCGTCTGTTTAAGCTGGCTGAGAAGTTTGCAGAATTTGTAACAAAGAAAAAAGACCCTCTCATCATCGATGCTGAGGACATTACTGTAAAGGAACCGCATGCCTTACATGACAAACGGGAAGAGGGACTACGCGAAGGAATATCGTCTGTACCACAGCCGTCCAGAGCAGATACACAATCGGTCGGAGAGAACCACCCTACGGAGGCAAGCCAATGAAAGAGGACTTACCCATAGGGGAGACGGTAAAGATCTCGATCACATCCACCCCCTCTCCAAAGGTGGTGCAAACGCCCTTTCTAATGCAAGGGTTGTCTCTGAAGGCCGAAATAGAAGCTTTTCTAGAAACGCAGATGGTAGTCTCAAAAGCCAAACCAGTAGACGGGAACGGTAATGAAAGTTAAGCTAACTGCTGAGGTTGTTGCTGGATTTGTAGGAAGTGTCCTGTCCAGTCGCTTTGACGGTCAGGCTAGTTCTCCAGATTTCCACAAAGAATGTTGGGAGCTTTGCTGCTCCAACGAAAAGTTTGTAGCCATTGCTGCCCCACGAGGGCATGCCAAAAGTACAGGGGTAACGCTAGGCTATGGCTTAGCTACGCTCCTGTTTCGAGAAAGAAAATTTATGTTGCTTGTCTCCGACACGGAAGCACAAGCATCTTTGTTCTTAGGAACGTTCAAGCAGGAGCTTCAGGATAACACCGAACTCATCGAACTGTTTGGAATTAAAAGGAACGAAAAAGGACTTGTCCAGTTTACCAAAGACACGGAAGCGGACATCATTGTTGAGTGTGAGGACGGACATAAGTTCCGCATCATTGCCAAGGGAGCGGAACAGAAGCTGCGTGGATTGATTTGGAATGGGTCTCGTCCTGACATCATCATGTGTGATGATATGGAAAACGATGAGCTTGTCATGAACAAGGATCGTCGTGAGAAGATGCGTAAGTGGTTTAAAGGGGCCTTGCTGCCCTGTAGAAGTGACTCAGGTATAGTGCGTATGGTTGGAACAATCTTGCACGCTGACAGCCTTCTAGAACGCAACATGCCCAATCCATCAGACAAGATGACTGTCATTGAGGAGCTTAAGCAATACTCACGTCGCCCTGGTATGTGGAAAGCGGTTAAATACCGTGCCCACAACAGTGACTTTACTAAGCTGTTATGGCCCTCAAAGAAGAGTGCAGCGGACTTTAAGATGTTGTATGAGGAAGCCGTCAAGGACGGAACCACAGACATCTACAGCCAAGAATATTTAAACGAGCCAATTGACGAAAGTGTCAGCTTTTTCAAGAAGAGCGACTTTCTGCCTATAACGCAAGATGATCGTCAAACAAAGCTCAACTACTACATCACTGCCGACTTGGCTATTTCAGAAAGTGAGAAGGCTGACTTCTCTGTCTTTGTGATAGCTGGCGTTGATGAAGACAAACGAATTCACTTAAAGAACATCATTCGTGAGCGTATGGACGGTAAGGAGATTGTTGATACATTCCTAACCCTTCAGAAGCTTTACGATCCTATAGCCATGGGTGTTGAGGATATGCAAATCTCAAAAGCCATTGGCCCGTTCTTGCGTGAAGAGATGATTAAAAACAATACATACATTTCTCTGTTGCCCCTAAAGCACGGAGGTAAAGACAAGCCAAGTCGTGCTCGGAGCATTCAAGCCCGTCTCAGAGCACATGGCCTAAAGTTTGACAAAGAAGGTGATTGGTATCCCATCTTTGAGAATGAATGTCTAGCCTTCCCTCGTGGTAAGCATGATGACCAGGTTGACGCCTTTGCGTACTTGGGACTGATGCTGGATCAGCTTATTGAAGCTCCCACTAAACAGGAAATGGAAGATGAACTTTATGCCGATGAGTACGAAAACTCAGGGCATGCTGACCAAGGGCGTAACGCATACACTGGGTACTAACACATGGATGAAAATCAAAAACCGTTAGCTGCAATGCTAGAAAGCATTAACATTGCTGAGTCCCTGGATGAAGCACAGCTTCTAAAAATTGGACGCGACGCTTTTGCTGGATATGACCTGGATGAACAGTCCAGGATGGATTGGGTAAAGCATGTAGACGAATGGACAAAGCTAGCAAAGCAAACGGTTGAGCCTAAAACCTATCCATGGGTAGGAGCAGCAAACGTTAAATATCCTTTGCTGTCCACAGCAGCTATGCAGTTTGCAGCACGTGCCTATCCTTCCTTAGTTCCTTCTAATGGCAAGATTGTACATGCTAAGCCTTTGGGCAAAGACCCAGATGGTAGCAAGACAGAGATTGCAGAAGCAGTATCTACCTTCATGTCTGTGCAGCTTTTGCAAGACATGTATGGCTGGGAAGAAGACATGGATAAGATGCTTATCATGCTTCCAATCCTAGGTACAATGTTTAAGAAGACCTATTGGGATAGCTTAAACGAAGAGAACTGCTCACATCTGGTGATGCCTAAGAACTTGGTTGTAAACCATTGGGCACGTAACCTATGTGATGCAGAACGCATCTCTGAGATTATTGAGATGTCCCCACGTAAGCTCAAAGAGCGCCAGCAATCTGGTTTGTGGTTGGACCTTGATCTTGGACGTGCTCCACAGCCTCTGCTTGATACTGTTGGACCATCGGTTGTAGATGATACAACTCCTTACACATTTATTGAACAACACACCTTCTTAGATTTAGATGACGACGGCTACAAAGAACCATACATTGTCACCTTCCACAAGGAAAGCAAGAAGGTGGTACGTATTGTGGCTAGGTTTGATGAAACGACGATCAAACAGGGACCTGATGGAAAGATTCACAAGATTGATCCAATTCAGTATTACACTAAGTTTGGTTTCATTCCTAATCCTGATGGTGGATTCTATGATATTGGCTTTGGTGTCCTCCTTGGTCCGATCAATGAATCAGTAAACACACTTATCAACCAATTGCTTGACTCTGGACACTTGTCCACACTACAGTCTGGCTTCATTGGTAAAGGCTTACGTATTCGTATGGGCGACAATCGCTTCACTCCTGGTGAGTGGAAAGCAGTCAACTCTACGGGCACGGACCTCAAACAACAAATCGTTCCTCTTCCAACAAAAGAACCTAGCAATGTGCTGTTCCAGTTGATGGGTAGTTTGATTACCTCTGGTAAAGAACTGGCCTCAGTTGCTGAAATCTTTGTTGGTAAGATGCCAGGACAGAACACTCCTGCCACAACTACAATGGCTACCATTGAGCAAGGCATGAAAGTGTTTACAGCTGTGTACAAACGCTTGTATCGCAGCTTGACAGAAGAGTTTTTAAAGATTGCAAGGCTCAATTATCTGTACTTAAATCCTAATACGGAAGTACAAGACCTTGGAATCATGATTGATCCAAAGAACTTCGATCCAGAAGCCCACAAAATCTACCCAGGTGCTGATCCTACAGCTGTGTCGCAGACAGAAAAACTGCTCAAAGCTCAAGGATTGATGGAATTGTTGCCAACTGGAGTGCTTGATCCTGTCAAAGTAGTACAGAGAATCTTAGATGCACAAGAACAACCCAACTGGCAAGACCTTTTGAACCCACAAGTGGCTCAAACTGGTCAACTCCAACCACCTCCTGACCCCAAAATGCTAGAAATGCAGATGAAAGGTCAGATGGAAGGTCAAAAAATACAGCTACAGTCGCAAGCCCAGCAGCATAAAATGCAGTTGGAAGAGCGTAGCAAACAAGTTCAGTTGGCTATGGCCCAGCAGGAGCATGCACAAGAAATGCAGCACAGGCAGGACATGGCTAATATTCAGGCTGCAGAGGCCGTACACAAGCAACGCATCTTTTCTGCTACCGAACAGGCAGCATTTATACAGAAACTGATGCATGCTGACAATGAGCATCAACAGAAGATGTCTCACGCGGAAGCTGCAGCGAAACAAAAGGCAAAAGAGCCATCTAAAGGAGCTAAAAAGTAGTGAATAAAGCAGATTTTATTGACTGGAAACGACATCCTGTCACTCAGGTAATTTTCAGCCAATTAAACCAACGTATAGATGATTTACAAGCCATGCTTGGAGACAGTGCGGGTGTTAACCCAGTCCAAGATAGCCAATTTGTGGGTGCAATTAAAGCCTACAAAGATATGGTAAACATCGAGTATGAAGGTGAAGAGGAGACTCAATGATTATTCCAGTGATACATCGCATTGTCATTAAACCAGACAAGTTGGAAGAGACTGATAAGACGTTTAAACGTGCCAGCGCAGCTGGTATCATCATTCCAGACAATGACGATCGTAAACGCGCCCAAGCAGGTGTGGATAAAGGTGTTGTAGTGTCCATTGGACCAACAGCCTTTCGTGATTTTGGAGCTGAATGCCCTATTAATGTGGGAGACTACATAGCTTATGCACGATTTGCTGGTAAACACATAGAGGATCCCTACACCAACGAAGAATTTGTCGCCCTTAATGATGAGGACGTCATTTCTATTTTTAGACCCGAATAAGGAGCCTAGATGGCTGAAGAAAACATTGTTACCCCAGAAGGTAACGCCCCCGCACCCGAAGATACAACACCAAAGCTAACCGCTGCAGAGCAGCAAGCGATGGAACAAGGGTGGGTTCCACAAGATGAGTGGGAAGGTGATCCAGAACAATGGCGTCCAGCCAAAGAATTCTTGGATAGAGGAGAACTCTTTAAGAAAATTGAAGATCAGAACCGCACAATTAAAGAATTTAAACGTGCCCTTGATGATCTAAAAGGCCACCACGCCAAAACCCGTGAAACGGAGTATGCGCGTGCAATACAGGCATTGAAAGCACAAAAGATTGCTGCACTTGAAGAAGGTGACGCAGCCGCTGTCGTCAAACTAGACGACCAGATTGATCTTGTCAAAGATGAACAGAGTAAACTTAAACAAGCCGCAATTGAACAACCACAGGAACAGTTAAATCCTGAGTTTACCAATTGGGTTGACAAAAATAAATGGTATGAAACCAGTCAACCAATGCGAGCTTATGCTGATGCTTTAGGCCGAGACCTAGCTTATAAGGGGTTGTCCCCAAGCGAGGTTCTTAAAGAGGTGGAGCGACAAGTTCGCGACGAATTCCCTCAAAAATTCCGCAATGCCAACAGGGATAAACCTGGTGCGGTAGAAGGTAGTACAAATAAAGGAGCTAAGGGCGGCAACGATGTTGCACTTAGCGATGATGAGCGTCGAGTGATGCAGCGTTTTGTTCGGACTGGTGTTATGACTGAAAAGGAATACATGGCTGAACTTAAACGTATTAAAGGAGCTTAATTATGAGTGACATTAAAGAAGCAATTGCGAAAGCACCGAGAGGTCGTACGCAGCGTGTACCCGTAGGTTCACGTAAGGTTTTAACTGTAGCTGGAAAAGACCCCAGTTACGAATATAGAATTATTAACGACTCGGGAGATCGAGTGCAAGAGTTTTTAGAAGCTGGTTATGAGCTAGTTGATAACGACTCTGTGAGGGTGGGAGACAAACGAGTTAACTCTGCTTCGGCAGAAGGCTCTAAAGCTCAGCTTTCCGTCGGTCAAGGGCAAAAGGCATTCGTCGTACGTATCAAAAAAGAATGGTACGAAGAAGACCAAATGAAAAAACAAGCCCATGTCAATGAATTGGAAAACGCCACCAAAGCAAAAGCTCTTGATGGTACTTATGGTAAGCTTGACATCAGTCGAGGCTAACTAAATCTAAGTGCCGTTAGGAAATGTCTATTTTATTAATGGAGAATTGCTAATGGCAAGTGTATCTCGTATTAACGGGTTCCGTCCTGTTAAAACAATTAATGGCGGACCATATAATGGTCAAGCCAATTTGTATTTTGTGCCTTCCTCTGACTCAACAGTCATTATGGTTGGCGATGCTGTGAAACTAGCTGGCGACGCTCGCGCTGCTACTGGTGCTCCCACAGTTACCCGTGCTGGTGCTACTGACGCTGCTGTCGGTATCGTTGTAGGCATCTTGTTCACAGGCGTTGGTGATCTGACCAACATGCCTCCAGTGAACGACTTGAATACTCCTGTATATCGTCGCGCTTCTACAGACCGCTATTTGTTGGTATGTGATGATCCTAGCGTTGTTTATGAAGTTCAGTACGCTGGTACTTCTGTTTCAGCTGCTACTATTACTGCTAACGTTGGTTTGAACGGTCAGTTCACAACTACTGCAGGCAGTACAACTTCGGGTTCATCTGGCATGCAGCTTGATAGCTCTGGATTGGCAACAACAGCCACTCTACCTTTGAAGGTTGTGGGTTTCCCCAATCGTCCCGATAACATCCCTGGCGACACCTATTTCAGTTACTATGTTAAGCTCAATAACACAGCTAACGGTACTGGTACTGGCGCTACAGGTTATTAATTAAAGGAAAGGTAGAATATGTCTATTATTAATAGCGGCTCGTTTGCCAAAGCGCTATGGCCTGGCGTCAATGCTTGGTATGGCAAAGCGTACAATGAATATGGAACAGAATATGACAAACTGTTCGACAAGTTTACTTCACAGAAAGCTTTCGAAGAAGACGTCGGTATCTCTTCTTTTGGTCTAGGCGTTCAAAAGGCTGAAGGCGCACCTATCTCTTATGATAGCGAGCGTCAAGCTTTCATCACACGTTATCAACACGTCGTGTTTGCGTTGGGTTTCATCATCACTCGTGAAATGATGGAAGATGACCAATATGATGTCGTCGGTCAACGTAAAGCTCAAGGTTTGGCCTTCTCTATGCGCCAAACTAAAGAAGTTATCGGTGCTAACGTTTACAACCGTGCTTTCAACAGCGCATACACCTTTGGTGACGGTCAACAACTGATTAGCTCTTCTCACGTCAACCTCAAAGGCGGTACATGGTCTAATACCCTGACTACTGCTGCTGACTTGTCTGAGGCTTCTTTAGAGCAAGCATGTATCGACATCGCTGGTTTCACTAACGATGCTGGTTTGTTGATCGCTGTTCGTCCAGAATCGCTCATCATCCCACGTCAATTGATGTTCGAAGCAAAGCGTATTTTGGGTACTGACGGTCGCGTCGGCACTGACAACAACGATTTGAATGCTATCAAGACTATGGGCATGATCCCAGAAATCGTGACTAGCCACTTCTTGACTGACCCAGATGCTTGGTTCATTCGTACTGACGTGCCACACGGCATGAAGTATTTTGAGCGTCGCGCTGACCAGTTCGACATGGACAACGACTGGGACACTGAGAACGCTAAGTTCAAGGCTACCGCTCGCTTCAGCTTCGGTGCAACCGACGTTCGTGGTATCTACGGTTCGCCTGGCGCTTAATTTATCTGGGGGAGCTAGTCTCCCCTATTAACTATAAAGGATAAATTATGGGTTTTCTCGCAACTGATTTGGCTGTAATTAGCTCAACAGGTCCAACAACCAACATTCCAGTAAGTAAAGACGTAAACGTTAAGGCGTTTACTGTTGCTCGTACAGAGACTGCTGCTGTATTAAAAGTTGTTTTGCCTGGTGATGCTTCAATCATCGGCCTCCGTGTTTTTGGTGGTACAGCCTCTGATGCTGGCACTACAGCAACACTAACTTTCACTGCTGCTAATAATAGCGGAACCATTTCGTCTGGTACGTACAACGTCAAGACCAATGGTGCTGTTACTGGTGAAGTGACTATGAGTGGTTTGCCAAACATTCAACCAGTCCCCTTGACAGGAGACATTACCATTACTGCTGTGTATGCAGAAACTGGTACTGCTTCTACTACAGGTGGTCCTTGGAACGTTTTGGTAACGTACATTCGTTAATGGGAAGGGGCATTGTGCCCCTTTTCTTTCTGGAGATTTCATGCGTCCACAAATATATACTCAAACTGCTACAGGAACGTCCAACTGGTTTCCAATGGACACCCGTCAAGCCCCTTTTAACGTCTCCGTGGGCGTTAAAATCAATTCAGGTACGGCTACATACAACGTTGAACACACTTTTGATGATGTGTTTGATCCTACAGTTACCCCTGTTGCCTTTGTTAATTCTGGCATATCTGCTGCAACAACCAATAAAGATGGTAACTATATTGCTCCCGTAAGAGCCATTCGTTTAAACATCACTGCAGGCTCTAGCCCTAATGTTACGATGACTATTCTACAAGGAGTTCGATAATGAATTTCGATGATATTTTTGACTTTATTCAATTGGTCAAAGATCCTAAAAAATATGAAGCTAAGCTTGCTGAAATGAAAGCTTATGATGCTTCTATAAAGGCAAACATAGCTTTGTCTGATGACGTTAATGATATTGAAACAGCTAAAAAATTGGCTGTTGAAGCATTAAATAAGAACAATGCAATTCTTGCAGAGGCTAATAAAGAAGCTGCAAAAATTATGGACGGTGCTCGTGCTGTGTATGACAAAAAGTTTCAAGAACTTGATGCTACACGACGTGAAGCTGAAAACGCCATTGCTAAACAAAAACAACAAGAGCTTGTTATGAAACAACAAGCGGATGCGTTAGCTAAAGATCAGAGCGACCTTGCAGATTTGCGTGCTCAACTTCAAGCTGAACGTCAACAAGTGGCTCAACTACAAAAAGAAGTGGATGAGCGTTTGGAAAAACTTAAATCTGTGATGGGATAATATGACTACTACTGCCGATGGTGTATCATCTAAACTGGTACAACCAGCTATATACCGTGGTGCAGTAACACCAACGTCAGCTGATGTAGGAGATTTGTGGGAAGATACTTCTACAAATCCTCCAACATTAAGACAATGTACTGCTGCACCTAATACTTTTGCAGCCGTTAGCGCTGGCGGTAGTGCATATAATCCTGCTTCTGTGGCAATTACGGGTGGCACAATTGACGGAGCACCTGTAGGAGGCACAACCCCTGCGGCTGGAACATTCACAACCCTAATTGGTGGTGGTGGTTCTGCTAATTACGGACAGTTAACAGGCGGTGCTACAACCAAGGCAGTTGAATTTAAGTCACTTGGAAGCGATACGAATGTAGGTTTAGCAATACGTTCACAAGGAACTGGTGCTATTGACCTAGCGACTGGTTCTAGCGGTGTGAACATTAGTAATGGTGGTACTGTTACTGCTATTACTGGAACTGCAAACGGCTCATATACAACTGTTCCAACCATAACTATTTCTCCTCCTACAACGGCTGGAGGTACTCAGGCTACTGGTACTGTGGCTATGCAAGCCTTAAATGCAATTATTGTTTCTGGTGGTAGTGGATATGCAGTAAATGACACAATAACATTTGTTGGTGGAACTTTTACAACTGCCGTAACATTAACTGTTTTAACTGTTTCTGGCTCTGCTGTAGCAACAGTTTCAGTAACTAATGGTGGAACATATACAGTTTTACCAAGCAATCCAATTTCTACAACATCATCTGGTGCTGGTACTGGTGCAACTTTTAACACAACATCTTGGGGTGTTAGAACAACTGCATACACCATCACCAACGCTGGCTCTGGTTATGTAGAACAACCAACAGTAACATTCTCAAGTGGTAGTGCTACTGCTTATGCTACTGTGGGTAGTGGTTCAATTATTCGTTCTTTGGGTACTACTGGTACTGCTTCGTTAGACTTTCAAACACCAGCAAGCATATCTAATGGAGTTCCTGCATTTCGTATTCGTGACACGATAGCCAACTCATATGCAATGACTTATGGTGCAACAGATACTGCTGTTCTTGTTGCTCAAGGCTCAGCAAATGCTGTTTTAACTTTAGCGGCAAACGGAACACAAAGCGTAAGAATTGGAACAAACGGGGCATCTACTGTTGAGCAACTCCGTGTAGCCCACACAGCCTCTGCTGTTAACTATGTACAGGTGACGGGTGCGGCTACTGGTGGTGCGCCAGCAATTTCTGCTCAAGGCTCTGATTCTTCTATCAGCATGACATTCCAAGCAAAAGGAGTTTCTGGAATTCTTGCTTTTGGCAACATTGGTGGTGGAAACAATCACGCATTTAAAATAAGCACAGGAACTGCGGTTAATACTGGTAACGCAATTCAAGTAACTGGTTCTGTGGCTGGTGCTGGTCCAACCATTAGTGCAGTATCAAATGTAAGCGGAACTGATGCAAACATAGACATAAACCTAACACCTAAAGGAACGGGTGTTCTTTCGTTTGGAACATATACAGCAAGTGCATTATTAGCCGTTGCTGGATACATCACAATCAAAGATAGTGGTGGTACAACTCGCAGACTTTTAGTAGGATAAAACATGGCATTACTCAAATCAATCGACACAGACTACGGCATACCAGCGACTTACTGGAACATAGGGGCAGTTCAAGAAGACTTTAAGGGTCAAGGAACTGAGGTCACTTTTTATGGCTATGCCTCACAACAGGCTAGAGAGCAAGGTAAACAGCCTTTGAGTGCTGGTAAGGTACAAATTAGCGGTAGCGAATATGTGGCGGGGGCTGATAGAGCGCAGTTATATGCCATCATTAAGCAAAAACCTGAGTTTGAAGGGGCAACAGACGCATGAAAGCCCTAGCTGGTAAATTTATTGGTGTGCTGTTTTTAAGTAGGACAGTTGCTCATCAACTACATTTAAAGACTAACAGCTTTTCTGAGCACATGGCTTTAAATACATTCTATGATGAAATTGTCGATCATGCTGATGGTATAGCAGAACAATGGCAAGGTGAACAAGAAGAACTCCTAGACATCCCTACCTTAGCTGCTAAAGATGCCACCGATCCTTTAAAGTATATGAAAGAAACTTTAAAATGGATTGAGAACAATAGGTATGAAGCTTTTGAAAAGACAGACACATCCATTCAAAATGACATAGATAATGTTGTCAAGTTGTTTAGGTCTACCATTTATAAACTACGTTTTTTAAAATAACATATGAAAAACCATCTTATTTTAGGGAATTGGAACGCGCTTTGCGACAGTTGTGGTCGTAAATTTAAAGCCACGGACCTCCAAAAACGGTGGGATGGTTTATTTGTTTGTAGAGAAGACTGGGAACAACGCCATCCACAAGACTTGTTGCGTGTGCAACGTGAACAAATTTCAGTGCCTTGGGCACGTCCTTATCCAGCAACAGACACTTTTGTTACTACGGATGTTCTTGAAATAGAATATACAAATCCATATAATGAAGATTTTATTGCTTCAGAATTAGGACAACCTATTAATTTGGAATCATAAATGGCTAAAATCTCCGAACTTCCATCAGCAGGTGCTTTAACAGGCACAGAACAGTTTCCAGCAAACCAATCTGGAACAACTGTTAAAATTCTTCTTAGTACTCTTAGAACGTGGGTTGCCAGCACAATTACTGGTTTTGCTGCTTCTGGTGCTAACTCAGATATTACATCATTGAGTGGTCTTACTACTCCATTAAGTCTTTCTCAAGGCGGAACAGCTGCCACATCAGCTTCAGGTGCTCGTACCAGTTTGGGTTTAGTTATTGGTACAAATGTACAAGCATACGATGCTGCAACAGCTAAAACTAATGCAGTACAAAGTTTCTCAGTGGCTCAACGTGGAACAGTGTCTGCTCTTACAGATGGTGCTACAATTACACCTGATTTTGCTGCAGCTAATAATTTTAGTGTTACCCTTGGTGGTAACAGAACCTTGGCAAATCCAACAAACATAACAGCAGGTCAAAGTGGTATTATTACCATTACACAAGACGGTACAGGTAGTCGTACTCTTGCTTATGGTAGTTATTGGAAATTTTCTTCTGGTACAGCTCCAACCCTTACAACAACAGCTAGTGCAGTAGACGTCTTGGCCTATTATGTCGAGAGTTCTACTCGCATCACAGCCAAACTAATAACGGACGTCAAATGAGTATTGTACAGAACAATTTATTATTAGCTTCAGATACTGGTGGCTACACCATCGGTAAGAGTGTGCGTCTGCGTAACAGTGCTGGGGCTTATTTCAACAGAACTCCAGCAAGCACGACTAACAGACGGACTTATACGTTCTCTGCGTGGGTAAAGCGTGGCACTTTGGGAGTTTCCAGATATATCATTTCTGCATTTAACGCAGGCACTAATGAGTGTGCAATTCGTTTTAACTCAACCGATACGATTGAAATTGAGCAGTACACCTCGCCATCGTACAACTATCAGCTTGTCACAACAGCCGTTTATCGTGACCCGTCTGCTTGGTATCACATTGTTGTTGCTGTGGACACCACGCAAGCAACCTCATCAGACCGTATAAAATTCTATGTAAATGGGGTTCAAGTAACAGCATTTTCTACAGCGTCATACCCGTCTCTGAATTACGACACAAACTTTAATCTTGTTTCTTATACAAACCAACTTGGTGCTTGGAACACATCATCTTTTTTTGACGGCTACCTCACCGAAACCAACTTCATTGATGGTCAAGCCCTAACACCATCTTCATTTGGTGAAACAGACTCCATCACAGGCGTATGGAAAGCCAAGAAGTACACGGGTACTTATGGCACTAACGGCTTTTATCTTAACTTTAGCGATAACTCTAGCAACACGGCTACGACTATCGGCAAGGACTATTCTGGCAACGGCAACAACTGGACACCGAACAATATCAGCGTGACTAGCGGTGCTACATACGACAGCATGGTGGACTCGCCTACTGTGAGTGCGGTGAGTAGTAATTATGCTGTGTTGAATCCGTTAGATAAAGATTCAACTATTACTATTTCTAATGGGAACTTATTGTCGACAGGATATAACGGAGGTTGTGCGGCATCTTTTGGTTTGACATCAGGAAAATGGTATTGGGAAGTTACTTTAGTAGATTACTACAATGGCGGTGTTGGAAACTTCTATTGGGGAGATTTTGGCGTTTCAAATGGAAAACCGAGCCTTTATGTTTCGGGATTAAGTTCATATCCAACAGGCGCAGGTGCATACGCATCACAAAATTCGTCAGAGGGTGGAACTTGGGCTAATGGTTCAAGAGTAACAACACAAACCACTTGGGCTAATGGAGATGTGATTAGTTTTGCGTTTGACGCAACAAATTTAACTTTAGATGTTTATCGAAATAACACAAAAATTGGCTCAACTTTAACTGTTCCTTCTGGTGCGATATACCCATGTTTTTACCAAAACGGAACTAGTTCTGACACATCTTCATGTTCTGTTAATTTTGGACAACAAGGTTTCACCTACACACCCCCAACTGGCTTTGTTGCTCTAAACACCTATAACCTACCCGCATCAACCATCACTAATGGTGCTCAGTACATGGCGGCTACGCTATACACGGGTAATGGCTCAACACAAACAATCAACAATTCTGTCAACGGCGTTTCTTTTCAACCTGATTTTGTTTGGGCAAAAACAAGAAGCACGGCAACTGCTCATGCTCTTGTTGATTCAGTTAGAGGTGTTGACAAGTATTTGTATAGTTCTTTAACAATTGCAGAAGAAACACAAACAATCGCTTTATCATCATTTAATTCAAATGGATTTTCTCTTGCTGGGTCTTTTGGAAACGTAAATGCAAATGGCACAACTTACGTTGGCTGGCAATGGAAAGCAGGTGGCACATCCTCATCCAACACTAATGGCTCTATCACATCAACTGTAAGTGTGGGTGCTACGCAAGGCTTTAGCGTGGTGACTTATACGGGTAATGCAACAAATGGTGC
>Ga0213922_1000537_pt1 | contig 17457 bp, 9 predicted proteins | sample McNCre2917MG_FD_165060 | JGI IMG/M metagenome (GOLD analysis project Ga0213922, IMG submission 165060) | Freshwater microbial communities from McNutts Creek, Athens, Georgia, United States - 29-17 MG | ecosystem: Environmental > Aquatic > Freshwater > Creek | place: USA: Georgia | collected... | reverse complement strand
TTGGTTAGCAGCTGGTGCCAAAGCAATTGGTGGTTGTTGCAGAACGGGTCCTTTAGAGATTCAGCAGTTAGGGAAATTAATTACTAAATAGGTAACAATACAAAACTTAATTGGAGAGAAATGTAGCTAGTTCTTTGTAATTCTTTACAAAATGAATAACATTTTCATATTGCTCAAATTCTGATGCTTCATGTTCTCCTAAAATTACTACAGCTTGCATGCCCGCATTCAATGCACATTCAACACCTTTAGGAGTGTCTTCGAAAACCAAGCAATGTGCTGGATCAATACCTAAGGCAGAAGCACATTTTAAAAAAGTCTCTGGATGAGGCTTGCTTTTTTCAACATCGTTGGCACTAATAATCGCATCAAAATAATGTGCAATCTGCATATTCTGAATCACAAAATTAATATTGTCCATAATGGCTGCAGAGCCAATCGCCATTTTAATATTTTCTTGGTGTGCTAGTTTCAAAAATTCAGCAAGTCCATCTATTAATTGTAAAAAAGGCTTGAACTCAATTCTGTAAACTGCTTCTTTTTCGTTTCCAATTTTAATTCTTTCTGCCAAACTGAATTTACCAGGGAAAACCCTTTCTAATAATTCATCATTTTTTCCATAACACTGATGTTTCATTTGTTCTAAGGTAAGGTTTCCTCCAAGTTGTATAATTTGATGATGCCAAGCTTTGATATGATAAGGCATATCATTTACCATGGTACCATTTAAGTCAAAAACAAATGCTTTATACTTTCTGAACATAGTTATTAAAGTTTACATAGATTCACCTGGAACAAACTTCACTTCTACAGTTAATTCGGTTAAGGTTTTCCCACCTTTCATATTGGCCATCATTTGAACAAAAGCAAGTTTACCTAATTCATAACCACTGGTTTCTACATAACTAATTTTAGGATGGTATAAATTAGGAATAAAGCCATTACTAATGCCTATCACGCCTAATTGAGTAGGTACTTTTATTTCTAATGCTTGCACTGCTTTCATAATGCCAATTAAGACTTCATCCGTCATGGCAAAAACAGTGTCTGGCTTTTGTGCTTTTCCGTTTTGCTTTCTAAAAATTTCTTCAGCTTCAACAGAGCTTGAAGCGTTCATATAAGTACAATGCACTTTAGGCGCATAGGTCTCCATAAAATTTTGAAATGCATTTTTTCTTTTTTGACTAATGGATAAACCAGCATCTCCGAAAATGGCTAATACTTTTTTGGCATTTCTTTTAATAATTTCTTCAGCAGCAATAATCGCACAACGTTCATCAGCCATTCTAACTTTAGTAAATTTATTTTCTTTAGGTACGATATCAAAAAACACCACTGGAATTTCTTTCTCAGTCATCTTTTGATAAGTATCCAGGTTTTCTGCATTGGCAGATAAACAAGCAAACACACCTGACACTCTATTCTGTCTAAATATTTTCAGATTATCTAATTCAATCTCTGGTTGATTACTAGATTGTAAAATCATTAAAGCATATCCATTCTTTCTACTCTCTTCTTCTACTGCTGCAATAAAACTGTCATAAAACAAATTGGAAATAGCAGGTACAATCACACCAAAGATTTTACTACTCTGTGTTCTAAGTTGAATAGCATAAGCATTAGGTTCATAATCTAAACTATTGGCTAATGCATGCACTTTTGCTTTTGTAGCAGCTGAAATATCTGGATGATCTTTCAATGCCCTTGATACTGTAGAAATACTTAGTTGTAATTGTTGAGCCAACAATTTGAGTGTAGTATTGGTCATAAGCAATCATTTGAGGGTATAAAAATAAGTAATTGTTTCACAAATTTTTTCGCAATCGTTTGATATTTTTTTACTTACCCTGTTTTTTAACTAATTTTTGACGAATATCTATAAGCAACTTAAAACTTGAAATGCTTGATAGTAAAGGATTTTAGCGCATTTAAAGGCTAAAATAGCCTAAACTCTACTAACACTTGTTTGCTATTTTGGAAAAAAAGTTAAAAATTATTTAACAAAAAATTGGTCGAATATCAAATTAGTGTATTTTGTACACGCTTAATAAACCAATAAACTGCCAATTTATGAATTTCAAAATTGTTAAGTCCTCATTTATAGGACTGTTCGTTGGCTTGATCGCATTGAATGCACAAGCTCAGAACAAAACAGTTACAGGTAAGGTTTTAGATGCGAAAGATGGTTCTCCAGTTGCAGCAGCTTCTGTTGTTGCTAAGGGAACATTCACAGGTGCAAAAACTGCAGCTGATGGATCTTTTGCTATTACTGTACCTTCTACTGTAGCTAAATTAGTTGTCTCTTCTGTAGGTTATTCATCTAAAGAAGTTGACGCAAATGGTACTGTTACTGTTTCATTAAACCAAACAAGCACTCAATTAAATGAAGTGGTTGTTGTAGGTTATGGTACACGTAAAGTAAAAGACGCGACTGGTGCGGTTGTATCATTAGGTGAGAAATCTTTCAACAAAGGTGTTATCTCTTCTCCTGAACAATTGTTACAAGGTCGTACTGCTGGTGTTAACGTAACTAACAACTCTGGTGAACCAGGTGGTGCAGTTAACATTACAATTAGAGGTACTTCTTCTGTAAGAAGTAACAACAACCCATTATATGTGGTTGATGGTGTGCCTTTATACGGTGGTGGAATGACTGGTACTGGTATTTCTGTTGAAGGTTCTACTACAGCAAGAAACCCATTATCTTTCATCAACCCTAACGACATCGAAAACATCTCTATCTTAAAAGATGCGTCTTCTGCAGCTATTTATGGTGCTAGAGGTGCGAATGGTGTTGTATTAATTACTACTAAGTCTGGTAAAGGTAAGCCTAGCTTAACTTTCAATGCTACTACATCTGTTTCTACTACTGCTAAGCGTTATGATTTAGCTAGTCCACAAGAATTCATGTATGGTATTAAGAAAACTTTACAAGATGCAGGTATTGATGTTTCTGGTGTAGGTGGTAACGATAAAGGTTACAACACTAACTGGCAAGATCAAGTTTTCCAAACTGCAGTTTCTCAATCTTATAACTTAGGTTGGGGTTATTCAAACACTAAGTCTTCTTTAAAATTAAACGGATCTTTCGATGACCAACAAGGTATCATCAAAACTCAAGGTTTAAAGAGAATGACTTTTGGTTTAAAATATTCTAATCAATTAACTTCTCGTTTAAAGTTAGATTTAACTGTTAACCAATCTCAAGTAAAAAATAGCTATGCTCAAGTAACTAATAACGCAGGTTATCAAGGTTCTTTGATCGGTGCTATGATTTCTTATAACCCAACTTTCCCTGTATACGCTCCAAACGGTACTTGGTTTGATAACCAAGATGGTAACAGAAACCCTGTTGCAATCTTAGAAGGTTTCAATGATAAAGATACGTACAACAAATTGTTGACTAACTTATCATTGACTTACAAACTTTCTGATAACTTATCTTACAAAGTAATCTATGGTGTGGAGAATGGATCTACTGAGCGTTTAACATTTGTTGATCCTCGTTTAGGTTCTGCATACAGCCAAGGAAATATCTCTATCCGTAACTTACAATACCAAAACAGTGCATTGTTAGGTCGTGGTAGAGCAGCACAACAATTCTTAAATCAAAATAGTGCATTGTTAGAACATACTTTGAACTATGACAAAACATTTAAGAATGGTAATAGCTTACAAGCTTTAGCTGCCTTCTCTTATCAAAAAACAACTGACTATTATAGAGCATCTCAAAGATGGGGCGCAACTGGTGCAACAGCAATGAGCACTAACTGGGCTTCTTATCAAGGTGGTTCTACAGCAGTATATGGTGATAGTACACAAGTTGAATTACAATCTTATTTCTCTCGTGTAAACTACACTATGAAAGATAAATACATCTTCTCTGCTTTAGCGAGAATTGATGGTTCTTCTAAATTTAGTACTGGTAACAAATACGGTACTTTCCCTGCATTTGGTTTCAAATGGAGAGTATTAGAAGAAGGATTTGCTCAAAAAACTTTGGGTAATATCTTCTCTAACTTCGATGTTAGATTAAACTATGGTGTAACTGGTAACCAAGAGTTCCCTGCTTATGCTTCTTTAGCTTTAAAACAAGCTGACTTTAACGGTGGTAATCCAACTATCACTAACTCTAATCCTAACTTGAAATGGGAAACTACAACAACTGCTGGTGCAGGTATTGATTTCGCAATGTTCAACGGAAGATTAAACGGTAGTGTTGATTACTTCGATAAGTCTACAAAAGATTTATTATTCTTAATCAGCTATCCTCAGCCAGCTGCTTCTGCAGATCGTTGGGTAAACTTACCAGGTAACGTTAGAAACTCTGGTTTTGAAGTTAGCTTAGATTATCAATTAATTCGTCCTGCATACAAAGGTGCTTTCGGATGGGATGTTGCTTACAACATGTCTTTCTTAAAGAACAGAGTTGAAGGATTTGGTTCTACAGTAGTTAATACTGGTGAAGTATCTGGTCAAGGTTTGTCTGGTGCTTATGCTCAAACAATTCGTGACGGTTCTCCTTTATTTACTTTCGTAATGCCTACTTTCTTAAGATTTGATGCTTATGGAAACGGTGTTTACGCAAACGGTGCTAAAGACCAATTACAAGGAAGTGCTTTACCAACATTCAACGCTGGTTTAACTAACAGCTTCTCTTACAAAAAATTAACAGCTAGTGTATTCTTTAACGCAGTTACTGGATTCTACTTATACAACAACACTGCTAACGCATTATTGTTAAAAGGTAGCTTGAAAACAGCGCATAACGTAACAAGAGATGTAGTTTACAGTATTGAGAATTCAATCAACCCAGGTAACGTATCAACTCGTTTCTTAGAAAAAGGTGATTATATCCGTTTAGGTAATGCTAGCTTAAGTTATGCAGTAGATGTTAAGAAAGGTTCTTTCATTAAAGGATTGAACTTGACATTGTCTGGTCAAAACTTAGCATTGTTCACTAAGTATTCTGGTTTAGATCCAGAGGTGAACGTAGATAAGTCTAGAAACGGTGTACCTTCTCGTGGATTTGACTATACAGCAACTCCAAGAGCAAGAACTATCACTTTCGGTATCAACGCTCGTTTTTAATTTCATAAATAATAATACACATGAAAAATAATTTTATCAAACAAACAGCCATCTATGCTACTGCAATCGCAGTAACATTAGGAGCGGTTTCTTGTTCTAAATTGGACGAGAAAGTGTTTGGTTCTAAATCTATCGCAGCTGCGTCTAGCGGTACATCTAAAGCCGACTTAGCTTCTGTTTATGGTGCATTAAACGGTTTATCTGGTCAAGGTAACTGGTTTGCATTCCAAGAACATTCTACAGACGAATTATTAGGACCAACTCGTGGTACTGACTGGGATGACTTCGGTACTTGGAGAAAAATCCATTTACACGCTGTAGATGGTGCGCACAACCAATTATACGATACTTGGAACCAATTAAACGGTGCTTTATTCCAAGCTACATTAGTTGCTGAAACTGGTGCTGGTGCTGAAAAAGCACAAGGTCAATTCTTAAGAGCTTATTTTGCTTCTCAAGTAATGGACTTATTTGGTCAAGTTCCTTATCGTTCAGCAACTGCTGGTCCAGACGATATACCTGTAGTAAAAACAAGAGCTCAAGCTTTTGATTGGATCATTGCTGACTTAGATGCTGCTATCGCTGCTTTACCAACATTTGGTTCTGGCGCTGATATGCACAAAGCAAATAAGCAAGCTGCTCAATTCTTAAAAGCTCGTTTATTATTAAACAAAGCTGTTTATAAAGCTTCTCCAACTGCTCCAGCAGGTCCTTATACTTTTGATGCTGCAGATATGAATGCTGTAGTAACTTTAGTAGATGCGATCACTGCAAGTGGTAAGTTTAAATTATCTACTGACTATTGGGATAACTTTAAGTGGGATAACTATACTGCATCTACAGAGATTATCTTATCAAGAGCAACTAACGGTGCTGGTAAAGCAACTCAAACTGGTGGTACTACAGACGTAACTTGGGCTACTGGTATGGGTACTCACTACAACCAAGCATTCTCTGGTTGGAATGGTTTCACAACTACTTCTGATTTCTACAATTCATTTGATGATGGTGACAAGAGAAAGTATTCAGCTTTACCAAACATGACTGAAAAGTCTGGTTTCAACGCTGGTTTCTTAGCTGGTCAACAATACAAATATGATAACGGAGTTAAAGTACAAGTGAAAGACCGTTCTGGTTCTCCATTAGTATTCACTTCTGATGTTTCTTTATTCTTCTCTACTGAATCAAAAGGTATCAGAACAATGAAGTATCCATTAAGAGCAGATCAAATGGGCTTTAACGATGAAAACGAATTCGTTTTAATGCGTTACTCAGATGCTGCTTTAATGAAAGCTGAAGCTATCTTAAGAGGTGCAACTGCAACTGGTGGTGAAACTGCTTTATCAATTGTAAATGCTATCAGAGCTCGTTCTGGTGCAAAAGCAATGACTGCAGTAACATTAAACGATATCTTAGCTGAAAGAGGTCGTGAATTATTCTTAGAAGCAGTAAGAAGACCTGACTTAATCCGTTTTGGTAAGTTCAACGATCCTGTGATCGAAAGATCTGCTAAATCTGATGCGTTCAGAGTTGTATACCCTGTGCCTAACCAAGCAGTTTCTTCAAACCCTAATTTGAAGCAAAACTTCGGTTACTAATATTTAGTGTAACTATTTATGATAAAGGCCCCCGAGCAATCGGGGGCCTTATTATTTTTAGTACTTTTACACATTCCAAATTTGTTATCGATATGATAAAAAAACTTACTTGCTTATTGGCCTCTGTTGTAGTTATTGCAGGATGTAGTACCAAGGGTAAAGATGTTTTATTTGAAAAAGTAGATGACTCTGGTATTGCATTTACCAATACAGTGGTGGATGATAAAGATGCTAATATTTTTAAGTACCGTAATTTTTATAATGGTGCTGGCGTAGGTATAGGGGATATTAATAATGATGGGTTAGCAGATGTATTTTTTACAGCCAATCAAGGTGCCAACAAATTATTTTTAAACAAAGGCGATTTTAAATTTGAAGATATTTCTACTAAAGCTGGCTTTGGTTCAAAGAAACAATGGAGCACAGGAGTAACTATGGTAGATATTAATAATGATGGATGGTTGGATATTTATGTTTCCAATGCAGGCAATATGATGGATGCCTCTCTTAGAAAAAATCAGTTATTCATCAATAACCATAATCTAACATTTACAGATAGTGCAGCAGCGTATGGATTAGATAATGATGGTTATACAACACATGCCTCTTTCTTTGATTATGATATGGACGGAGACTTGGATTGCTTTATGGTTAACAATAGTCCTATTCCTGTTAATACTTTGAATTATGGAAACGCAAGAGATACAAGAGCAGAGAATGCAAAAGTGGCTGATTTCTTAAAAGGAGGTGGAGATCATTTATATCAAAACAATAATGGACATTTTGAAGAAGTGTCTGCTAAAGCCGGCATACATGGTTCTTTAATTAGTTTTGGATTAGGAGTAACTATTGGTGATGTGAATGGAGATGCATGGCCAGATGTATATGTGTCAAATGATTTTTTTGAAAGAGATTATTTATACATCAATCAAAAAAATGGCACTTTTAAAGATGAATTAGAAAATTACATGGAGCATAATAGTATTGCCTCCATGGGTACAGATATGGCGGATATTAACAACGATGGCTATCCAGATATTTTCACTACAGAAATGTTGCCAGACAATGATTATCGTTTAAAGACCACCACTTCTTTTGATAATATTGATATTTATCGTTTAAAAGTATCTAGCGGTTTTTATCATCAGTTCATGCACAATAGCTTACAGTTAAATAATAAGAATGGTAAGTATAAAGAGATTTCTCATATTGCCGGAGTAGAAGCTAGTGACTGGAGTTGGGGTGAAATGATTTTTGATGCAGACAATGATGGCTTAAATGATATTTATGTAAGTAATGGTATTTACAGAGATTTAACCAATCAAGATTTTATTGATTTCTTTGCTAATACCATGATTCAAAAAATGGTATTAACAGGAAAGAAAGATGAGATTAGTTCTATTATTGAAAAAATGAGTTCTCAACCCATTGCGAATAAAATGTATCATAATAATGGCGACCTAACATTTAAAGAAAAAGCAAAGGATTGGGGATTGGATATACCTAGCTTTTCAAATGGAGCTGCTTATGGTGATTTAGACAATGATGGAGATTTGGATATGGTGGTGAGTAATAATAATATGCCCAGCTTTGTATTTAAAAATAAGAGCAGAGAGAAAAACAAAAACCATTATTTAGGGGTACAATTAAAAGGCATAAGCGCGAACCTTAATGCAGTGGGCGCTAAGATTAATGTATATATCAAAGACCAAATTTTAAGTAAAGAAGTAATACCTGCAAGAGGGTTTCAATCATCTGTTGATTATAAACAAATATTTGGTTTAGGTTCAGCAACTAAAATAGATTCTATTAAAATTATTTGGCCTAATGCTTCAGTGTCTAAGTCTACTATTCAAAAAGTAGATTCTGTTTATGTATTTAGTCAGGCTACAATGGAAACTAAGTCATTTATGACTAATGAAGTTAAAGTAAGTCCATTGTTTAACCAAGTGGCTGCGAATTTTGACAGACATGAAGAAGATGATCATGTGGATTTTTATGCAGAAAGAATTATCCCAAGAGTACTATCACAAGAAGGGCCTAAGGCTGCCAGTGCAGATTTAAACGGGGACGGATTGGTGGATGTATTTATTGGTGGGGCTAATGAAAAAGGGGGCGCTATCTATTTACAAAATGCTTCTGGAGCTTTTGTTAAAAAACCGCAAGCTGCTTTTCAACCTTTTAATGAAATGGAAGATGTGGCAGCTGTTTTTTATGATGCTGATGGCGACAAGGATATGGATTTGTTAGTAGGTGCGGGAGGTAATCATAAATTAAAAGAAAGCGGATTATTAAATCATAGATTATTCTTGAATGATGGTAAAGCGAATTTTACTTATCAAGAAAATGCTTTTCCTGCATTTGGTTTTAATACAGGAGTGATGGTGCCAATGGATTTTGATGGAGATGGTGATATGGATGTTTTTGTGGGCGCTAGGAATACTCCTTTAAAATACGGTGTAACACCTACTAGTGCCTTATATCTGAATGATGGCAAGGGCAGGTATACAGATCAAACTGCTACTATTGCGCCAGCATTTGCTCAATTAGGTATGGTAACTAGTGCCAATTGGAATTCAATTATAGGAAAGCAAGGAAATCAATTAATAGTGGCTGGGGATTATATGTATCCAATTATATTCACTTACAAAGGAGGAAAATTTGTTGAAGAAAAAACCAATTTAAATAATTTGTTTGGATGGTGGCAAACTATACAAGTAGTGGATTTAAATGGCGACGGTTTAAAAGATTTGGTACTGGGAAATATGGGTAAGAATGGTTATTTGAAACCAACGCCTGAAGCGCCAGTTAAATTATGGATGAATGATTTTGATGGAAATGAAAGCTTGGATAAAATTTTAACTAGAACTGTGGATGGCAGAGATGTGCCGGTATTTTTAAAAGCAGAAATGCAAGAACAAATTCCTTTACTGAAAAAAGAGAATTTGAATTACGAGGTATATGCTAAAAAGTCTTTCCAAGAATTATTTAAGCCAGAAGCAATAGAGAAAGCGGTAGTGAAAACTTATAATTACTGCAGCTCCATTATTGCTTGGAATAAAGGAGGTGGACAATTTGAGGTAGAAGAATTGCCAATTGATGTACAGTTCTCTTCTTTAAATGCTATTCTTCCATTTGACATTAATGGAGATCAAAAAATGGATTTAATCTTGGGAGGTAATCTATTTGGATTTATGCCTCAGTTTGGAAGATTGGATGCCAATTATGGATTGGTATTAATCAATCAAGGGGCAAAACATTTTACAGTATTAGAAGATAAAGCTTCTGGATTATCCATTACTGGTCAGGTAAAAGATATATTGAATTTACCTGGTAAATCCGGACAACAAATATTATTTATCAGAAATGATGATTACCCAGTTTTATTAAAAGCGAATAAGAACTAAGATGAAGCCAAGTTTTAATAAAATATATTTATCCGTTTTTGCCTTATTGGCTATTTCGTGTATAGTGTCTTGTTCTACACAGCCAAAGGAAGACCCTATTTTTGAAATGTTGGATGCTAGCAAAACAGGTATTGAATTTGCTAATAATTTACATCCAACAGAGACTTTTAATATGTTTCATTATATGTATTATTATAATGGAGCTGGAGTGGCAACAGGTGATTTTAATAATGACGGCAAAGCAGATATATTCTTTGCCTCTAATGAGGGAAGAAATACTTTGTATATTAACCAAGGGGGCTTAAAATTTAAAGACTTTACAGACCAAGCAAAAATTCCTCAAGATAGTGCTTGGAATACAGGTGTTTCCTTGGTAGATATTAATAACGATGGTTTGCTGGATATTTACATTTGTAGATTAGGAAATTTTGAGAAATTCAAGAACAAGAATCAGCTTTTGGTTTGTCAATCTATAGAGAAAGGTATACCCGTGTATAAAGATATGGCTGCCAACTATGGTTTAGATTTTTCTGGCTTTAGTACACAAGCAAGTTTTTTTGATTATGATTTAGATGGGGACTTGGATGTGTTTTTATTAAATCATAGTGTGCACCAAAATGGTACATTCGCTCCAAGAGATAGTTTTACTGGAACTTTTGATCCATTATCTGGGGATAGAATTTTTAAAAACAATAATGGACATTTTGAAGATGTTACCAAGCAAAGTAAAATTAATAGCACTGCTATTAGTTATGGTCTTGGTGTAGTGATGAGTGATATTAATTTAGATGGATGGCCAGATATTTATGCAGGGAATGATTTTCACGAAAATGATTATTTATATATTAATCAAAAAAATGGCAGCTTTAAAGACGAGCGTCATGACTGGATGACTCATACAAGTCAATATTCTATGGGAGTAGATGCTGCAGATGCAAATAATGATGGATTCCCAGAAATAGTTTCAATGGATATGCTACCAAAGGATCCTTATATTTTAAAAAGATCGCTGGGTGAAGACGATTATGATATTTACCAATATAAGATTTCAGTAGGCTACGACTATCAGTTTACTAGAAACAATTTACAATGGAATAGAAGAAATGGCAAGTTTAGTGAAATAGGTATGTATAGTGGCATTTTCGCAACCGATTGGTCTTGGGCTACTTTGTTTATGGATTTTGATAATGATGGATTCAAGGATTTGTTTGTAGCCAATGGCATTCCTAAACGCATGAATGATATGGATTATGTGAACTATGTATCTAATCAGGAAATTCAAGAAAAGATCAGGGATAATAAAATGGGAGAGAAGGATATGGCATTGATTGATAAATTTCCAGAGATTAAAATCCCTAATCAGTTTTTCTTAAATCAACAAAACATGCATTTTGCTGATAAAGAAAAAGCGGTGACCAATAATCCTAATTCATATTCCAATGGCGCTGCTTATGCCGATTTTGATAATGACGGAGATTTAGATTTAGTAGTGAATAATGTAAATGACAAAGCCTTTATTTATCAAAATAAAGCCAATGAAGCAAAAGACAATCAATATATTTCTATCCAATTAAATGGATCTGAAAAAAACAGGAATGCCATTGGGTCAAAAGTTATTTTATTTACCAATAATCAAATAAGAACATACGAGAAATTTCCTGTTAAAGGTTTCTTATCAAGTATGGAAGTACCTATGTTAATTGGTTTAAAACAAACAAAGCTAGATTCTGCCTTTTTAGTTTGGCCTGATAATAGTTTTGAGAAAATAGATCTTACTAAACAATTCAATAAACAAAAAAGCTATACGTATAAAAAAGGCTTGCCTATTTTTAATTACGATATCATAAAAAAATATTGGCCAACTGCTGAATATAGCATGCAGGATTTAACTGCTTCTTCTGGAATTAATTTTAAACATCAAGAAAATGTCTTTCAAGAATTTAATAGAGAGCAGTTGGTTCCTCAAATGAATTCAACAGAGGGGCCAGCTTTGGCGATAGCAGACATTAACCACGATCAATTAGAAGATATTTTTGTAGGTGGTGCTAGAGGATTTGCAGGAGCCGTATTTAGCCAACAACCCAATGGTAAATTTATTAAAATCCCTCAACCTGCTTTAGCATTAGATAGTAATTACGAAGATGTGGCTGCGGTATGGGCTGATTTTAATAAAGATGGACATATAGATTTAGCAGTGGCTTCTGGAGGTAATGAATATTATGGTAAAGACGTAAATATGTTATCTCGTATTTACTTAAATGATGGTAAAGGAAATTTAAGAAAATTAGATAATGCCATTCCCATACATAATCAATCATCAGCCATTATTGCTAGAGACTTTAATAAGGATGGTGCTATTGATTTATTCATTACTAGCAGGGTAATGGCCATGAATTATGGAGCTCCTGCTAGCAGTTATGTTTTATTCAATACCGGAGATGGACATTTTAAAGAGGTGACTGAAAAAGTAGCCCCATCATTAAATGAAATTGGTTTTATTACCAATGCCATAGAAGCTGATATGGATAGAGATGGAAACAAAGAATTGGTTTTAACGCATCAATGGGGTGGAATAGATTTGTACAATACTAAAACGCAGCCATGGACTAAATCAACTATTACTAATTTGCCAGGTTGGTGGAATTTTGCCTACCCTATAGATATCGACAAGGATGGTGATATGGATTTAGTAGCAGGTAATTTAGGTTTAAATACAAGATTAAAAGCCACCGAAGAAGAACCCATTACTTTGTACTATAATGATTTTGATGACAATGGAAAGAAAGAACAAGTAATGAGTTTTTATTTACAACACAAAGAAATTCCATTTGCCAATAAAGATGAAATTCAAAGACAGATTCCTAAGATTAAAAAGAATTTCTTGTATGCGGAAGATTTTGCCAAAGCAAGTTTGGTGGATATATTCACCAAAGACAAATTGAATGATGCTTTACAATACAAAGCGTATTATTTTGCCAATACGGTATTTATCAATGAAGGCAATGGAAAGTTCAGTCCTATTCAATTACCATGGGAAGCACAGATCACTGCTTATAAAACGGCTGCTGTTTGTGATATCAATGGAGACGCTTTACCAGATTTGTTAATGATGGGAAATTATTTTGATAATAATGTACAAATGGGCAGGTATGATGCAGACTATGGAACTGTTTTAATTAATCAAGGAAAAGGTCAATTCAAAGTGAAGCCATTTAATGGATTAAGCATTAAAGGGCAGGTTAGAAATATGCAGCCTATCAAAATAGCCCAACAAGCTAATCAACATTTTGTATTAGCGATGAATTCAGATAGCCTTAGACTAATTCAAATTAATACACCGGGTAATAAATAGTAGATTGCCATTTAGACTCTTCCTTCTCCAATAACCTATTGGTATTATACGTTACATAGGGCATAGCGGGTGAGGTTCTCAAATGATCACTTAAATATAATTTGTTGGCTTCAAAAGCTGCATTGATTTTTCTTTGCCCTCCAACTACTTTTGTTTCAAGTATATTACCTAAGACCATTTTTTTAATAGCCATTTGATCGCCAGCTGGTATATCTGCAGCTAATGCAAATCCTACTTGTGTAAACACTTCTTTATCACCTAATCTGGTAATATTCACCATTGGATCACTATGAATGATGCCATTGTGTTTTTTAATATGATTCAGAAGTAAATCAATCATTTTATATTGTTGAACCAAACTAGGGGTATCCGGAAAATTTTGTTGAGTGGTAATTAAAGTAGTGTCTTTCACCTTAGACTCAATAATCTCAAATCCGTAAATACCTTTTGTTGTACCATAATAGGAAGAAGCCGCTTGAATCACTTTATTCAATTGGATTTTTAGTTTTTGAGCTTCAACATAATTATGAATTCTTGTTATTGGAGAAAGGTGACGATTGTCTACCTCCGCTTCAAATCTTACTAATGAACTATCCTTGCCTGCATCAACTGCAGAGAAAATAACGCCTGCTTCAAAATCTTCTTTGGAGAACCTTGATTTAACAGAAGCAATAAAAGCAGCATTGATTTCCAATTCACCATCTTCCCATATAAAGCTATGTCCTTGTATGGTTTTTCGGGGCATCCATTTGTCCCAATACTGAATCTGAACAAATCCTCGGGTTACCGAACTGCCCGCCTGAGTGATATAAATATTGTCACTTACCACTATTCTGTTGGGTATAAAAAGGTAAATAAATAGAAAAGCCGCAGAAAGGACTATTGCTAGGATGATTTTGAGGTATTTCATAGGTTATTTAGCTCATTTTTAGTGTACAAACATACAAAATTGGGGCTTCAGTTTGCCATTTTTTTGTATTTTTAAACAGTGAAAAAATTAGGGGCAATACTTATTTTGGGCGTTATGCTTTTTAACGGATTTGGTTACCGAATAGTAGCCAATTATTTCGATCAAAAAGCTGCTGAACATTTTGTTGCCATCATTGATGATAATGACTACAATGAAGCTGATTTAGTTACTATCAAAACTCCTGTGAATCTTCCTTATTATGCCAATAACGCAAAATTTGAAAGAGTAGATGGAGAGATGGTGATTAATGGAATGGTATACCAATATGTTCAAAGAAGGGTATACAATGATAGTATCGAAATTAAAGTATTAGCCAACCAAGATAGATTACATATTAAAAATGCAAGAGAAGATTTTTATAAACTTGCGCAAGACCTTCAAAAAAATAGTGAAGACAAAAAATCTACTCCATCTGGAAAAGCGTCTTCCAAATTATTGACTTTTGATTATATCTCTACCAATAACCAATTTGATTTGGTAAAAAATACTATGCTGAATAATACAATTGGTGGTATTTATTCAGATCGTTTATTAAGCAATTGTTTAGATATACAATTGCCTCCACCCAAAAATTGGGCGTAGTTTTCTTATTTACGCATCAAAGAGATTCCTATAAAAATTTATTTACATTAATTCATAAAGAATTTTTGTATTCAACCTGTAATTAAACATAGCCATGAAAAAAATAGCTATACTGATATTTATTTATACAAGCTTTACTGCTTGTAATACAAAAAACGATTATAAAAGCATAACGAATAATCCAGACTTATATGCCAACACGGTACATGAGTTGAATCAAGTAGTTATGGGTAATAATTTTAGTCCCATTGTTGCTTCAAGAAACTATGCATATGCTGCTATTGCAGGTTATGAAGTAATTGCAGCAGGGAATCCTAACAAATACCAAAGTTTGGCTGGACAGTTAAAAGGTTTGTCTGCAGTTCCCGCTCCGAAAGATACTGCGAATATAGATTTTCCTTATGCTGCTATTATTGCATATTGCAAGGTAGGAGAAGCGGTTACTTTTCCAGAAGGTTCTTTAAAAGAATATACAGATAGTCTACATCAATTGGTAAAGACACATGGCATGCCTAGTAAAATGATGGATGCTTCTGAAGCTTATGCAAAAGAAGTAGGATCTGCTATTATTGCATGGAGTAAAAAAGACAATTACGCACAAACAAGAAGTGCTGAAAAATATACTGTAAAGGATATTCCAGGAAGATGGGTGCCCACACCACCCATGTATGCATCTGCTGCAGAACCTCATTGGAGAGAAATTAGAACCATGGTATTGGATAGTGCTAGTCAATTCAGACCTGCGCCACCACCAGCTTTTAATGTTACTGACAAGAATAGTGAATACTATAAGAATGTAATGATGGTTAAAAATGCGGTTGATAGTTTAACCGATGAGCAAAAGCATATTGCTAATTTCTGGGATGACAATCCTTTCAAAGTAAATGTGAATGGCCATGCCATGTTTAGCACTAAAAAATTCTCTCCTCCAGGTCATTGGATGAGCATTGTTGGTATTGCAAATAAAAAAGCGAAATCAAGTTTTGAAGACGCGACATATGCATATGCTAAAACTGCTATTGCATTATTCGATGCCTTTATTCATACTTGGGATGCTAAATATGAGTACAATACTGTGAGACCAGAGACGGTGATCAATAAATATTTTGATCAAAACTGGAGACCCCTTTTACAAACACCTGCATTTCCTGAATATACTTGTGGACACTCCACTATATCTTCTTCAGCAGCCGAGGCATTGACTAGTGTTTTTGGCGACAATTTTGCCTTTACAGATTCTACTGAATTAGAATTTGGTATTGCAAATAGAAGCTTTGCTTCTTTTAGAGCTGCGGCTGAAGAAAATAACTGGGCAAGATTTTATGGAGGAATTCACTTTCATAATTCATGTATCACAAGTACTCAAAAAGGTAAGGCTGTTGGTAATTGGGTAGTGACTCATTTAAAAATGAAAAAAAATTAAACCAAGTTTAATTTAAAACCCAAAACCAAAATTTTACATGAAAAATATTTTTCTAGCACTAGTAGTACTAGTGACTCTTAGCGCGCGCGTTAATGCGCAAGGTTGTGTTGCGATTAGAACAGTAGGAGGATTAAATACCATGGAACATGCAGGTATGATGCATATGGCAATGGATAGCACACATGCAATGCCTGAACCTAAAAAATGGGATTTTAATATTGCATATAGATATTTTAATTCTTTCAGACATTATAACGGAACTATTGAACAAACACAAAGAATTACAGATGGTACTGAAGTGAGGAATTTTAATCGTACGATTGATCTTTCTTTGGTTCGTACTTTAAATGATCAATGGAGTATTGGAGTTGCGTTACCATTGATATACAATGAACGTTCTTCTAAATACGAGCACATTAGTAATTTGCCCTCTAGCCCAAGATTTGCTACTTCAGCTGGCGGTATTGGAGATGCAAGAATCACTGTTTACAAATGGTTATGGGCGCCTAAAGAAGGCCGTAAAGGAAATTTATTAGGAGGTATAGGTTTGAAACTTCCTACAGGTAATTATAAAGCAGTGGATGATTTCACTTATAAATTAAATGCTACAAGAGTAGGTCCAGTGGATCAATCTATTCAACCAGGTGATGGTGGATTAGGTGTTACCCTTGAGTTAAGTGCTTTTAGACAAATTAATAATACTTGGAGTTTATATGGTAATGCTTTTTACTTAATTAATCCAAGAGATAATAATGGAGTAAGTACTGCAAGAGGTGGAACACCTACTGCAGCTGCTATTAAATATACTTCTGATGTAATGAGCGTGCCAGATCAGTATTTAATTAGAGCTGGTTCCAATTGGACAAAGAATGCATTGACCCTTTCTTTGGGTGCTAGATATGAGTGTATTCCTACTTTTGACTTAATAGGACAAAATTCTGGTTTTAGAAGACCAGGAACAGTCATAGCTGCAGAACCTGGAGCAAACTATCAGTTTAAGAAATTTAATTTATATGCATACTTGCCTATCTCTA
>Ga0213922_1000536_pt1 | contig 17460 bp, 13 predicted proteins | sample McNCre2917MG_FD_165060 | JGI IMG/M metagenome (GOLD analysis project Ga0213922, IMG submission 165060) | Freshwater microbial communities from McNutts Creek, Athens, Georgia, United States - 29-17 MG | ecosystem: Environmental > Aquatic > Freshwater > Creek | place: USA: Georgia | collected... | reverse complement strand
GCCGCAGCCTGTGTCTGAGTTGCTGCTCAAAGTTGTTGCCGCCCTGCCTGTGTCCATCCTCGACAATTATGCCGAGTGGATCAAGATCGGCATGGTCCTGTGCAACGAAGGCTACTCTTGCTCGCACTGGGATGAGGTCAGCAAGCGGTCGAGTAAGTATCACGCAGGGGCGTGCGAGCAGCACTGGAAGTCGTTCGCAAACCCGAACGGTAAGCGGAAGGTGATGAACGCAACATTGTGGAAGATGTTGAAGCAGTCGAATGAGCCGGCCTTCTGGACGCTCATGGAGCAGCGTGAGGACTTCTGGACGCTCGTGTCGCAGCTCAATCACTGCGATTCAGCAAAGTATTATTACAACATCAATCCCGACAAGTTCTTGTGGAACGACACGATGGGCTGGTTTGCGATTCAGTCGAACAACACATGGAAAGCGTACGACAAGGCACAGCCATCAGGCTTGAAGCGTAGCATCGCAGACGTGATGCAAGGGCTGTGCGTCGAAACGAAGAAGGCGGAACTGGCGAGATACGCACGTGAGTCTGGCGTAACGACCGATCAGGACAAGCAGAAGCAGCTGTCGAAGAAGCATCAAGACCGCATCAACTCGATTCAGACGGCCTACAAGCTGTTCGGCAGCTCAGAGTTTGCGAACGGCGTGTGTTCCTACCTCAACACGTTCTACGAGAAGGACGACCTCGAAAAGCTGATGAACATGAACCGCACATTGTTCGCATTCACAGACGGTGTCGTAGACCTCACGACTGGCGAGTTCCGCAGCATCGCACCGAGCGATTACATCAGCCTGACGTGCGGCTACAAGCACCCGAGCAAGAGCAACTCAGAGGTCCGCAATAAGATCAAGAAGTTTTTCTACGGCATCTTCGAAGATCAGGAAACCGCAGAGGCATTGATTCGCATCATGTCGTCGTGCTTGTTCGGCGGTAACAGATGGGAGGAGTTCTACTGCCTCACAGGCAAGGGCAGCAACGGTAAGGGCGTACTCTCTGACTGCATGTCCTATGTGTTCGGCGATTACTTTTACACTGTGGACGTCACGCTCTTCACGAAGCCGCTCGAACGTAAGGATCAGCCTGTTCCAGCTCTCGTTGACGCCCGCTACAAGCGGATGATGATGACGAGCGAGCCTGAGCCGACCGACACTTTACAAGAAGGGTTAATTAAGAAAATGTCCGGTAACGACATGGTCGAGGCGAGGACGCTCCACAGTAAGAATATCGTGCGATATGTTCCACCGTATAAGCTCTTTATCCAGGCCAACGGCGTGCCTGCGATGAATCGCATCAGCCTTGCTATTCAACGGCGTATGAAAGTGATTGAGTTTCCGTTTATTTTCAAGCTGCGGGCGTCAGACGTGCGTGAGCCGCATCACAGGCTGGGTGACCCGGACTTGAAGGACAAGGTGATCAAGACGCCCGAGTGGCGTGACGAGCTGTTCCTCGTGCTGCTGGAAGCGTACCTGTCTATCAAGGACTTGAAGTCGCTGCCGATGTGTCCGGCTATCGACACTGCAACAGCGAATTACTTCGATGAGAACAACCCGCTGAAAGAGTGGCTGGCTCAGAGGTATGAGAAGACCGGCAGCAAGGATGACGTCATCTCCTCGACGCAGCTCAACTCGGCGTTCAACTGCGACACCGGAATCCAAATGGACATCAAGAAGTTCAAGAAGATGATGGAGTTCAATGGCTACGACCCGAAGAAGACGAATTATTGCAGTGCCGCATATGTCGGATTGCGGAGAATTGAGGTCTAATTCTATTATAAGAAAAAGTGATGGGAGTGATGGGTAAATCGCAGAATTGCCCCTAAGGAAGCAAAAAAGTTGGCTGACGGCCAAACTCTGCGATTTACCCATCACTCCCATCACTTCATATTATAACAAAATTACTTCGATTGTAGATACTCTTGATGCTTCGTGCTTTTCGAATGTGTATACTTACTGATCTCCTTGAATGTAGCCCCGCAGTCACATGTGATCATGCCGCTGTGCTTATCACGATAGGCCTTGTTATAGGCCTTCATACAGTCTGTCTTCGAGCGTACCGGTCGGGTGAGGTCAAGATGCGTTTTTGCTTTGCATTCGCACGGCAGCTCCTGTGCAGCTTCTGCGTGTTTCCGTTTCAATTCCATTACCTGCTCGTGTGTTAAGTCCATTTGTTCATTACGGCAGAACGCTTTCTGTTGTAATTAACAAAATGAGTGTGTCTGATAAAGAAATTGTTGAGTTGCTCTATGAGTTGAAGAAGCTGCCGGACTTTGACTGCCTGCCGCTGCCTGACGCATGGTACACAAAGTTCAACCTTCCGCCGAAGAAGGTAATCAATCCTCGTGAGTTCATGGAATCAAATTACGCAATGGAGATAGCTCTTGCACCGAAGGACCTGCCGCCGCTGATCATCGACGAGCCGCAGCAAGGAGGCAAGCTTGTTCAGTTCATCGACGAGCCGCCGCCGGAGGTAACGCTTCGTTCACGCCCGTTCGAGCATGACCCGAGCAAGCCATTTCCAGCGGTCCTTGTTAAAGACGATGACCCGATACTGAGCGATGCAGCTCTTCCAGCGACAGCTTCCCAACATCATACGTCGTCTTCTGAATTGTCCGCTTCGCTCCCGGTCCAGCAGGGCGGTCAGGAAACGGATTCGCAGGCTCGTGAATCGTCTGCTCCTGTAAGCTCCTAATGCTCGGGCGGATTCCGGCCTTGTAATCCAGCGGAGTCGAAAATGGAACAGAAACATCCTCGTAGATGTCCAGTCCAGGCTTGAATCCAGTCGCCTTCTCCTTCGGCACATCGAGCGGTGCTGCGACATTATACACCGGAGCATTGAATAGAGAAGCCCCTTCTACATGCGAATTGAGCTGATCACATTTGAGCGGAACGTAGCCTGCTCCACGATTCATCTTAGGGTCAAACAAAAACGGCTTTGCAATTCCTTTTGAAATGTTAAACGTCGGCAGCTGAGGGGCAGGGGCAGATACGACATCTGAGCCTGGAACAGTGCGGTACACAGCCTTAATCGGCCCACGTCTGCGGCGTGGAGGAGCAGAGGTATCAATCTTTGCGGACACGATCATTTACTTCTCACGCCCTAAATTGTTCAGGCTTACTTATTTGAGAAGAATACCGCATTGAGCAGGTCAGAGCCTGAGATCACACGATCCTTGTGGACAACCTTCTCGACAGGAACTTCCTTGTGAACAATTTTCTCAACTGGAACTTCGACCTTCTGTGGCGTAACCGCAGACAGCAGCGAAGACTTTAACGCCTCCAAATCTGCATGCGTTACATTCTTCTCAGCACGCTTACGAGGTACTTCGACAACCTCACGTGGCTTGACCGTAATCGGCTTGATCTTCGGCTTCGGCGTGTACTTAGGGGCAGGTGCGTCTTCCGGCACTTCGCCCTTCGCCTTCTTCGCCTCATGCTCCTCACGCTCCTTCGCCAGCTTCTCACGCTTCTCCTTGATGACCGCCATCCCCTTACGAAGACCTTCAAGCTGTGCCTCAGTAGGCTTGCGTCCGACACGGCGATCTACCTTCTTCGGCTTCTCAATCTCAGTTTCAGAGTCCGACATTTATTGATACTTGCGAATATTTATCAATACCCTATCATTGAGCGTGGAATAAACAGAATCCCACAGTTGATTGTAGCAGTCGCAACGGTCAGTGTTTGCGTCTTGATACGCCACTGCACACACCACTTACCGCTAATCAGTGCCGGTCGTGCTTCCCACCATCTCAACGCCGCCAACTCTCCATCATTGTTATCGATTGACGCCTGTGTAGCGAAAACCATCATTTGAAATCCGTTATCAAAAAACGGATACGAAAAGGTCGAGATAGGCGAACCATTGACCAATCCTGTCGTGTATGTGCCGAGCAGTGATACGCTCTGTGAGTAAACAGCATACACAATCTGCCTCGACGCTCCATCACGCAGAGAATTTGTAATCACGAGATCATTTGTCGTCAAGTCAGGAATGACTGCATCACCGAACGCCATATTGTTAATCGTCACTGAACCTGAGTTCGCACCGATCACAAGCGGTTCGTTAGGCTGCGAATCGATGGACGCAATCTGCGTAATCGCTCCGCCTTGTACTGCCTGAAATGTAGCACGAAGCTGAGCAATCGCCATGACGCCTGTCGCATACGTCGGACCTATCGGCACAACTACGATCTGCAACGCACCATTCGTCGTCATAATGAATGAAGAACTGATGAAACTCACCCAAATATTCACAACACTCGACGAAGCATAGATCTCTGTATACGAACCGACACCTATGCCGTTCGGCCAGAAGAGCAGAGAGAATCCCGCCTGTTGCCTGTTCTCTGCTCCGCCCCAAAAACCGCTGATGAGAACAGATCGGCCCGGTTCAATGTCCTCCAAGAGCGGAGTATTAACAGGAATGTTCAATCCGCCTATGCTGTCCGTTCCGCCGACTTGAAAGTACGCAAACCGATCAGTCGGGCGTGTTCCATACGGCGTGTAATTCGGACCAGCCGCATACGAAGCAATACCGCAATACGCCACATCATAACTGCTGTGTGCTGTCGTAAAGGTCATATTGTTCCAGTCAGGAAACGGCACAACAACAGGTGTAGGTTGAGTGATGTCTGTTCCTACGCCAGGATCTGCGAAGTCCTCTGCATTTTCCTTGAATACCGTCGTCTGCTTACCGGAGAGCGTGTTCACCAGCACGATGTTATTGTTATTAACATTGACCGTAGACACCGCCGGACGAAGCGACCATGTTGGCGTGTTATCAGGACCAGTCGGTCCAGTATATCCTGTCGGTCCAATTGCTCCGGTCGAGCCAGTCGGTCCAGTCACCGTAGATGCAGGTCCAGTCGGTCCAGTTCCAAGCGGTCCAGTCGCACCTGTCGGTCCAGTCACTGTCGACGCAGCACCAGTCGGTCCAGTGTATCCTGTCGGTCCAGTCACTCCGGTCGGTCCAGTCCAGCCAGTCGGTCCAGTGTATCCTGTCGGTCCAGTCACTCCGGTCGGTCCAGTCACTCCGGTCGGTCCAGTGTATCCTGTCGGTCCAGTCACCGTAGACGCAGCACCTGTCGGGCCTGTCGGTCCAGGTGTGATGTTCGCTGTGAGTGTTGTGATCACTGATGACTGCGTCGCATCTCTGAAATAGAAGTACGCATCACGAGAAGCAGAACCAGGAAACCACACGGTCACCGCCACTTGCACTCGCTTCGCACTATCAGTAAACGTATACTGCGGAACATACTGCGGATTCAACGTGATTGCCGCCACATCACTCGTAACCAAAGGCGATGATCCGCTTGTATTACCTGTGAAGATCGTGCCGACCACAGCACCTGCGGCATCAATCTCGAAGAGCGACCAGTAAAAATGTGGCGAGTTATTTGTGTTGTTCGTCCTCGTCCACAACTGCAAGTTCCACGCACCGCCAAGAATTGTGGCTTCGACAATATCTCCGGCTACGCTATTGAACTTTCCAACATTACTTGTCGCCCCACCTGAACCTGTGAACGGACCAAGAATTGTTTGTGATCCTGAATTCGGCACTTCAAGCAGAGAAGCAGTCACAGGGCCGGAAGAAGTCGTCGTATCCAAGTACAGAACACGGCCCGATGAGAAGCCAGGAGTTCCTTGCGATCCCGTAGGTCCAGTCGCACCGGTCGCACCGGTTGAGCCGATGAGAGGAGAACCATTGAACGTCAGCGAAGTTCCGTATAACGCAATCAGATTGCCCGCAGATATGACTACGTTCGACGTAGCACTCAACTGAACTTGTCCTGCATTCACGTCATAGACACCGCCAACTACATAGCTGTCGTTGCTCGTGATGTTCGCTGTTCTGCTGTTCGCTGTGATTTGATTAACCCCAGTGTTAGACTGATAGAGGTTTGATGAGCTGATATTGATGTTTGAGGTTGCTGTGAGGTTGAGGTCCTGTCCGCTCGTAATACCCAACTGATTCGACGCTGTGGAGATCGCCATTGTCCCAGCACCAAGCGACCGCAGAATCATTGTGCCTCCTGCGGTAGGTGCTGCCTGCATAAGAATAGAACCAGTCTGCGTCACGTTGAGATCTCCGTTGCCTCCGCTGTACGTCAGTCCATTACAAGTCGTCACATAGGCGAGGTTAGAGGTGTTTAGGTTAAAATAATTCGCATTGATGTTCGTTGTCCCGTAATTCGAGATCGTAAAGTTGCTTCCTGTCTGACTGAAACTGCCGCCGTTCGATGACGCAAGGACGATGTCCTGTGCCGTGAGTTCAAGCGGTTCATTGTTATTGTAATTCGTCAGCAACCTTGTCGCATTAGAGTAGATGCCTAATATGCCGTGTCCGTTCGTGCCGATTTGAACCGATCCGTATGCGTTGAGGTCATAAGTCCCTGCTACAATATTGATGTTGCTCGTCACAGTTAGGTTGTAATTGTTATTAGCGATGATGTTCGCATTAAAACTCTCCTGCCTCAATCCTGCCGAAGAATAAATCTCAATACCGGTTGATGTAGGACCAAGTTTGATGTAATGCGGATACGCCGTGCCTTGCGAGATATTGATTTGTGCATAGGTGTCGTCGCTTGCCGATAAAATAAACGATCCTGTGCCGCTGATGTTCGGCACGTTGTAAAGACCATAGGTGCTTTGAAAGTCCATGATCGTATAGACATTGATAGGCGATCCTGCCGGTCCATGTATGTAAGCCAAGTTAGACAAGCCGTAGCCGTTCATATTGACCCCTGCGGGGTTTATGCAGTCATAATACGACCAGTTCGATGTGTCGCTTGATGAACCTGCGTACGGAACCCCGTTGAAATAGAACTGTGCCCCTGTAAAGTTAATGTTAGATGCCCCTGCATTGATATTCAGGTCAGTGTAATTCGTGTTGATGTTCTCCGTAATCAGTTGATCTGTCGCCGTAATATTACTGCCGTAGAGGTTTGATGCTGTTACTCCGTTAAATCCGCTGATGCTTGATGTATTGCTGCCGACAACATTACCGCTGAATGTCGTAAGAGGTGCGTTAATATTCAGGTTTGCCGCAGGGGCGATTGTTATATCACCAAAGAAAGAGGTTATGCTCGGCGTAGCGATTGTAGGTGTCGCTATACTATCGTCAGCACTGATATACCTACCATTGATATTACAGAAGTTATAGATGAAGGACTGATTGCCGTTGCCGTCAATCTCAACCCACTGGCTGCTTCTTGCCCCGATCAGTAGGTTAGAACCGGAGTAATTGCAGATGTTGTCCACATACATCGTGTTCTGAACGACTGTGCCGTTCTGTCCGTAGAGATACACGGTTCCCGCATCAGGAGGCGTAGCAGGGGCAGTTGCGTTTGCTACAATCTTAACCCCTGCTTGACCCCATAAGTAGTTGATGCCTACCGTTGAGAACGCAGGACGATATGCCGTCAATCCCGCAAAGGACAGAACACTCGCAGCACCGATCTTGACTGCCGATGTTGCGGTATAGATTGTAGATAGAGGCGTATCTGCGTAGATCGTGATTAACCCGCCTGTCGCATAGTCAAGCGGTTCAACGCCGACCACTGCTCCCTGTGCGTTGATATTGACTTCGCCGTTTATTCCACTATCCATTCCGCCTTTCGCAGTTAGATTAACACGACCACGATTGCCGTTTTGTGCTAAAATATTCACATCGGAGTAGGCAGATGGGTCAGCATCGTAATCAGCAGTCATATTAATCACTCTCGCACTCTCGTTGATCGTTGAAACAGAGGTCAACGCAAGAACATTAGAAATGATCGAGTTGTTGATCGCATTGCCGTTCATCTCAACCTGATGGATTGCTGGGAATGTAGACCAGTTAGAACTTGATGCAGGATTCCCCGCAGGTCCAGTCATTCCTGTCGCACCTATCGCACCTGTCGGTCCAGTAGCCCCTGCACCAGTCGGTCCGGTCGGGCCAGTACCTCCACCGCCACCACCATCACAACAGCATGTTCCATCATAGATCGTAGGATACGCAATCACAACAAGACCTGTTCCACCACTGCCTCCTATATTAGGGGCATCACCTCCGCCTGATCCGCCTCCGCCTGATCCTGTGTTTTCATATCCAGTGCCTCCTGCGTCATTGTAAGCACCGCCATTACCAGCCCCAGCTTGTCCTGCCCCACCAAGAGTATCACCGCCTCCACCACCTCCACCAGCAAGAGTATAGGTAAGACCACCGATGGCGTAGGTCTTTCCTGCTCCTCCGTCAGCACCGTTAGGATTAGGTTCAGCACGAGTAGAACCGATAGATCCCATACCGCCACCACCTCCACCACCCGCCAAAAAACCAGCACCGCCATTGAAACCAACACTGCCTACGCCACCTGCTCCTCCACCACCAGCGGTGCCGTAACCACCACCTCCACCACCGCACCCTCCATCTCGTCCATCATTAGCAGGTCCATAACCACCACCACCACCGCCTCCTGTTCCAATAATACCGAAGAAAGAACTATCAACACCATTCGCTCCTTTGCCTCCACCACCTCCACCGCTGTATCCACCGCCACCACCTGAACCAACCACAACAGCCGAAGAACCGCCTACCTTCACGCACGTTCTAACCACAGCACCTCCGCCTCCACCGCCACCGAGATATATACCGCCACCGCCTCCACCACCGCCAACCACAAGCACCTCGACAGACATCGTAGCAGGTTCAGTCAAAGCAAAAGTTCCGTTCGTTGTAAAGGTATGAAAAGTAAATCCGTTTGCTGTTGTGATCGTGCCGCCCGTTGCGACGACAGGTATAGGTTGAAATGCAGGACCTGTCGGACCGATTGATCCAGTAGGTCCTATGTATTGTTGATTGCCGTTCCACTGCGGACGGAGCATTTGTAAGTACGAATGAAGATATACTAAACCAAACACACTAATAGAACAGACCGAGGGCGATCTGCGTGTTGAAGTTCGGCGGCTGATAGAAAGGCTGACCATTCTCATCGAGTAGCTCGACCGTAATCTCGTAGATCTCGTTCGGCGTAGACAGAGAAGGCGTTTCGACTGAGTTCGTTGTGTACGGATTAATGTTCAGAGGAGGAACGTCGATAGGAATGGAAGCAATCAGGTTCTTCTTTCCGTATGCATCAACACCGCCGCCGGTTGAAACGGAAAGATAGACGCCAACGTTCTGAGTTCCAAGCAGGATCGGGTTTGCGTCTGCAACAATAGGAATGCTTGTAGAGTTCGTCGGCACACCGGTCGCCGTAGCACAACCACGCTGAGAGTTGTTACCCCACCAAATTCCAGTCGTATTGTACGCCATCGCAAAACCAAGACGGCCGTTCATGCTAATACCTTCTGCGTACGGCTGCAACACGGCGGTCGCATACGTATTCGAACTATTGTAATTGTTCATCTTCACACGGTTCGTAGGTGTCGTTGTTCCACGCAGGAAATCCAGCACGTTAGGATCATCAGCTGCCGCCGGAGCAATGTTCGTCGTGCCGTTTCCAGCAACTGAAATACGACGTGTAGCAGTGTCGTAAGCAAATGTAACCTGACCAGCAACCCAAGTCGGATTGTATGTCGCTGAGTCACCGCCAGCTGTCGCCGCAGCATTCAGAGCAGCCACAAGCTCAGTTCCAGAGTTGAAATACTTGTTCTGCGTGTATGCAGTGAATCCTGGATACGGCACATAATTCGCAGGAAGCAGTCGGATACACTTCAAATTTGCGAGAACGCACATGTTCGTCGTAGAAGCATTTGCGTAATAAAAGAACATCAGCTGCGACTGATCATTCAGCTGCAACGACGAGTTGACGAAGTTCGCCGAGAGAAGCATCATGCCTTTACAGCCGAGCAGAGGCGTCTTCAACACGTTTGTGAACCGGTGATAGACGCCGTTCGGGTTTTGAAGTTCGAGGTTCGGATCAGCGAACGCATCGAGCTGCATCTTGTCCGGGTGATTCAGCGTCGCCATTTATCTACAACGCCAGAGATTACTCCTCATAGGTTAATTTCATTGTAAGCGTCACGACGGCGTTGTTCGTAAGGAGATACGGCTCATCCATCTCATCACGCAATTCAATGCCGATTGTATACAAATCTGAATCGTAAACCTTCAACTCGTTATTGATCTTCGTTTGATAATAGCCGATCCCGAGATTGCCGGCGTTCATTGAAACGATGCCGAGTAGATTCGTACTACGCTGCGTGTTCAGTGTCGAGCCGCCTACGATTGTGGCGTAGACTGAAACAATCGAGGTATACACAAGGTTCGCATAACCGGCCGCAGTTAAGACCTGAGTTGTAATCGCAGGGGCGACTGTCGTATCGTATTCTTCGCCGAGTAATGCAGACACAGGATTGTAAGCAGGAACAGGACGGACACGGTTGAGTAGATCTGCGTTGTGAGCGATTGTAATATTCGCCAGATTTGTCGGATTGAACAGATCGGCCAGTACATTCGGAGTAAATTGTCCATTCCATGTGAATCCCAAGATTGAGTTCAGCAACCGGCGAGGAACAGCTGTGAACGGTTGACCAGGAATTCCGAACGGAAACGTCAAAAAGTCAAAAAACGAACTGATCGTATTCAATCCTATGATCGGAGCAGTTGTATCTGCTGTCCACATCTGTTGCGACCAATCCGGAGAAAGACCCGATGGATACGAGCCAGTGTTTGCACGTGTAGCAATGAACCACACCGTCGGCGAACTCGGGGCAGTGTATGAGCAGATGAATCCCGGTTGATATGTCCAATAAGCTCGCCATTCCTGCTCACGCCAATACTTTAAGCCAATCGCCCCGAATCCAGGTGCGATCGGATTGACTGGACCTGACGCAGCAATCGCATAATAATTATCTCCGAGATAGGTTACGCAGTCGCCGACTGAGTAGGATTGTGTCGAAGTCCATGTCGTAGGCGTAGGGATCGTGAACGGCACAAAATTCTTGTTCTGCCTGATCGCAGTGTAAAACTGATCCTTGTATTGAACTTTTGTTGCGGATTCATAGAGTGCATACGGCGACCATTGTCTGTATCCTGTTCCTTGATTCAGCACGACATTCGGATCATTGTAGCCTGTGGCCAAGTAGCGATAATTCGGAGTGTTTGAGTCCGGAGCGTACACTGTCCAGAAGTTCGCACCAGTGAACAACTTCTTCCAATAGCGAGTGTCTGTAACCGCATTGTTCAGATTCCCTGCGGTCAAGGACTGATAGGTTGCATTCGTCGGAGTGTGATACATGTTGAGTCCGAGAGGATAGGTCACAGCGGCCGAATACTCGTAGGTATACCAGTAACCATTGTTTACGCCAATCAGCGAGGTCGGAATAATCGCAGTATTCGGTATCCCGCACACGTATGTCCCGCCTGAATAATTAACCACATCGTTCCGCTGATACGTAAATGTTATGTCCCAAACCTGAATAAATCCAGCACCAGGTCCGTTCAAGTGATTATCTGCAAGGGCGATGTAGATGTTGTTGTATCCATACAGATTGAAATACGAGAGTTGCCCCTGTCTGTACTGCGTGTTGCTGTCCCAAGTCTGAACAATCTCTGTGTAGACTCGCTTCCACCACGTCGTTTGCGTAACCGGATTCTGATTCGAGTTTGCCGCTTGTAAGGACTGATACGTAGCAATGTTCGGATAGGTCGCAACGTTCGAGTAATACACGACAGCGTTCAGTGCATAGGTATTCGAGGATGCCCATGCGTTTGTGGCGAACGGTAGATAGGCGTTCTGGCCGGTCATCTGGAACTTGTTGATGTTGTTGTTGTATGTAAGACTGATGTCGCTCGGAATGTAATTGATCCTGTATGCGTTGATAGCCGATCCCGTCTGCTGATAATACACGAAGCGATTGTTCACAGCCAAATCATTCGAGCAGGACAGGGCTAACTGCGTAGCGACATTCGAGTAATTGTTGAACGTCTGATTCGAGCCATACGATGTAGCGTTCGAGATGAACTCTGGATTGTAATACGAAGGCAGCAACCGGACAAAGTTCAGATTGTCCGTGTTCGGCTCAACACCTGAGTACGCAGAGAGTCTGTAATACCAGAACGCACAAGCAGTGTCTGGAATGTTCGCAGTCGGCAGTGGAATCGTTGCATCAAGCAGTTGTAGCGTTCGTGCTTTAAGAATCGGTCGAGGCAAATTCACGGTAAACTCTGAGAACCCATCGTCTGAGTTCCCTCTGTTTGCGTTTGCTGAGCTTAGACTTACTAACGTCGGTTGATTGATCATCGACCTGAACACTTGTACTGCGGACACCCGATTTAGAGCCTGTTCTTCCTCGATGTCCTTCACCACCTCCGCTAAGTGTTCGTCCATTACCTTTCCTGCGAGAAACCTTCTGAAATTCAAATCGCATAGGCGGCACATATTCAGGAGGAGCGTCCGGAGGTATGTACTCGTCAGGTTCTCCTACGCCCCAGTATTTCGACATTGTTAGAACTGAGGAATATACCAATTGATAAATCCCGAGCCTAATGCCGGTGCACCTGGAAGATTGACTACAAAACTTGTTCCTGGCGTTTTCGTCGTAACCTGAATGAATGACGGACCGGCGGACACATACTCCCACGAAACGAGGATCACAGAGGTCGCAGTAATGTTTGCATTAGAGATTGTCGTATTGCTTGTTCCACTGCACGCAGTCCGTCCCCATGCGGTCGATGTAACGTTCGCATCGTTCGGGTTCGGAGCAACGTTGTATGTAACAGTTGACCCTGCGTTAGCCATTTATAGAGTAAAAGCGATTAGAATTTGTCGCAGTCCATTACAAATGCCTCGCAAGACAGACTTTGTGTTAGGACTCGAAACGGTGCTGAACAATCCGCAGACGAGTTTCATGCACAATCCAAAAGTGTTCAACGAGCTATACAAGCAGACCGGTATGTCGATGAATTCAATGATGAAGCACATCGGCAAGCAGAGCAAGAATCGAAAGCAGAAAGAACCAACAGATGCCGAGAAGTCAGAAGCACGACTGAATCAAATGGAAGCGTCCGCAACAAAATCATGAGTGAGTAATAAAATGTCTTTTATGAATCAGGCTGGCGATCTTCTTCCGTTCAGTGAGGTTGTTCCCGGTGCGGCTTCGTTCGGTGCACCCGAGCGTTCGTCTATCCTCACGCAGCGTCGTCGCTGCCGTGTGACTCCGCAGACCGGCACGACCTATGGCTCGACGTCCGCAGGTACAGGTGCTGGCGGCTCGCAGATCCAGTTCCTCGTGGCCGACCAAGGAGGTATGATTGATATGCGTTCAGTCGTGATCAACTACACGATTTATACCTCGACTTCGGGCGTCTGCCCCGACGATGGACACCCGTTCATGACGGCTCAGGCCCTGCTCAACGGCCAGCTCCTCGAAAACATCCAGAACGCCCCGAAGCTGGCTAACGTGGAGATGACGCTGGCTGCAAGTAAGACATACTATCAGACTGCGGGCAGTTTTCAGGGCTTTGAGCTGCTGAACAACGACCTCGTCACGACTGTGCCGTCTTCCACTTCTACTGCGTCCATCACGGCGTGGGGTTACGTGTCGGGCAATGCGGCGTCTGTGGCTGCCCGTGCACAGCGTGCGTCTTCGGCGGTGTTCAACAACATTCCTGGCGAGCAGCGTTCGATCCCGCTGGGTCTTGTGATGGGTCTTGGCCGTATGAAGCAGTATCTCCCGATCGCACTGACCGGCGAGCTTGCGATTGTTCTCATCACTGGACAGCCGAACGACGTGCTGTTCAACACTGCGTCGACGACGGCTGGCGATTATGCCCTCTCGCAGGTGTCGCTCGAGTACGATGTAATTGTGCCGGATTCACGTTTCATGCAGGTGTTGCAGAAGGTTGCGATGGAGGACGGTGCTGGACTCACGCTGCCGTATGAGTCCTCGATTGTGACGACGGCGGCTGCGATTGCTGCCTCGTCTGCTGCCCTCACGCAGAACGATCTGATTGTGTCCCGTGCGACCAATCACCTGCTCCGTGCGAGTGTCGTTCAGATCCCGACTTCGTGCGTGTCGCTCATTGGCTTCCCGAGCCAGTCGTGCTTCGGTCACGCCGGTGTCTACTCGGTTCAGTTCCGTATCGGCAGCCAGGTGTATCCGCAGATTGCGGCACAGGGTGATGCGGCCCTGTTCAACATGTCGCAGCTGGCGTATGGCTCAGTCTTGCAGGAGAACGGCACGGTGACGAACCGATGCCTCTGGGGCAACAGCACGAACGGTGCAACGGCTGGAACGGCTGCGGTCTACGAAACTGCGGAGGCGGCGGCGTCGGGTACTCTCAAATTCTGCTATGCCGACCGCTTCGTGCCGACCTATGGCTTCCAGACGGTCAAGGGCGAGGCTGCTCCGCTGGATGTCGATGGCGTGTCGCTCGCAGGTGCGTCAGGCTCTCAGCTCATCGCCTCGCTCGTGTCTGCTCCGGGCGTCGCCTACACTCCTTTCGTGATCCTCACAGCCCTCCGCTTTATCAAGGCTCAGGGCGGTGCGGTCCAGGTTGTCGGGGCGTAATGCGTTAATAATGAAATAATTCTTCCTACGACTAATACAAATGGAACAGTGGAAACAGATCGGCGAGTCGAATTACGAAGTGTCTGATTTAGGAAACGTCCGCAACATGCGGAACAACCACATATTGAAGGCGACACTCGTGAAGAAGCAGCGGAACTATGTCCGGTACGATGTGAGCATCTCAATCGACGGCAAGCCGAAGAATTACAAGGTTCATCAGCTTGTCGCCCGTGCATGGATTGAGAATCCAGATAACAAGACAGAGGTAGACCATATTGATCGCAACACTGCGAACAATGCGGTATCGAATTTGCGATGGGCAACAAGAAGCGAGCAGATGAGGAACTGTGGCGTCCGTCACGACAACAAGCTCGGCCAGAGGAACATTTATATGAGGGAGCATAAGTCTAAACCCTTTTGCGTTAGCGGCGTTCAGTTCGAGAAGACAGAGTACTTTGCAACACTGGACGAGGCGATCGTCCACAGAGATTCTGTTGTCCTATCAACAAATGCGAAGGGGTAGAGGCTTGTGGCGTATTACATGGATAATATAAAGTGATGGGAGTGATGGGTAAATCGCAGAGTTTGGCCGTCACTCACAAAATTTGACTCCTTAGGGGCAACTTTGCGATTTACCCATCACAGCCATCACCGCTTAAAATCCACTTTTTGTATGTCGTTAGAATACAAATGGACGCACACGTGATTAATGTCGCAAAGAGGACGGACCGGTGGGAGCAGTTCACAGCTGCGTGGAAGGACACCGGACTGAACATCATTCGTGAGGACGCATTCGTACCTGACGGTCGCACAATCCGCAACGTCTACGATGCCGTCTTTCTGAAACACCGTGAGATTCTCGAAGCAGCCCTCGCACGAGGTGAGAAGTATTGTCTGATCATGGAGGACGACGCCATTCCGTGTAAGGACTGGGAGAAGCGATTCAAGCACGTTAGGGATTACCTTACCCTGCGTGACGACTGGGACATCCTTAACGGCGGTATGCTGTCTATGCGTGATTGCGTCCACAAGATTGTAAGAATTGTTGATGAGGATCTCACGACACTCGTTGTATCCTCTGTTCGTGGCTGCATGGCTCAGTTTGTGTATTTCAATGTCGCAGCTGCGTTGAAGAAGATGGAGGCATGGGAGGCCGATGGCTGTCCTGAGTTCGATGGCTGGTATCCTCACAAGCTGCTGTGCGTCGCAAGTGTACCGTTCATCGCAGTGCAGAGCGACGGGTTCAGTGACTCGTCAAACGACAAGCGTGAGTGGGAGCAGAGGTTCAAGTTCGAGGAGCAGTCTATGTTATACGCAATGCGTGACTTCCTCAGCGACGCCCCTGCTTCATCGCAGATTCCAAAATCCGCAGTTGAGCCTGAGCCTTTGACTTTGACGTGAACCCGTGCGTCTTACCTGTCGCCTTCGTCTGTACGGCATAGCGTCCAGCTTTCTCAATAAGTTTGTAAGGCATTTATAATGCCTGCGAGTTTACAATTCAGCCGCCCCTGTGTATGCGGTGGACGCACTGGACACCCGAACAATATGAAATCAAAAAATCACGAGCAATCAATCAGGCATCGCTCGTATCTGATGCAGACGACACAGACGCCCGTCGCCCCTTCTTCAATGACTGTAACCGCAGGAACTTCTTCGACGGCGGAAAAGGTGTCGTGAACTTAATCGTCCAGCGATCCTCGTTGATAGGACGACGGCGATCCAGCACAACAAACGTGTATGCCTCCTGAGCCATCGCCATCTCGTAATGCTCAATCCACTCCTCCGGCTCATACATCTCGCTCAGCTCTTCGGCAATCTTGACGAGTTCCTGATGCGACATACGAGAAACAACGAACACAGAAATATTATTGCGTACAGACGGGGCTGAGAACCCCGAGTTCTTGTAGACCTGCGAACAGAAGAAGATTGAAGTGTTGCACTCATGGCGTGAGGTCAGAGCCAGCTTCTCCACCGGTGGCGGTGCGTTCGGGCGTGGCTTCTTCATCAGTCCAGCACCGACGAAGTCATCAAACACAAGCAGGGCATTCAGAGGAGCTTTCTTCTTTTCAAGACGCTCCATCTGATGCTTCTTCAAGTCGTTCTGATACTCCTCAAACGGCTGCGGATGATACTCGTCCATGATCAGCAGATTATCAATCGGCAGCTTCTCAAACGCAGGCTTTGCATCAAGCGTACCTAAGTAAATCAACGCCTCGTCGAAGATGCTCTTCTTCTGCTTACCGTAGACATAACCCTTCGTCAGCAGCGTCCACAGAATCGAACTCTTGCCTGAGCCGCACGACCCAAGCACATAGAACGTGGCCGGAAGTTTAGGTAAGAACTTTGCGTCCATCTTCTCGATCCGCTTGTCCTGCGGCTTGTTCTCAGCTGGACACACTTCGTAATCCAAATCGCCCATTATCTAATGAACGGTTTTGATTATTGATTCAACTCTTTATGCCTTGAAGACAACAATCATCGAGGGCTTAGGACTCGGCTGCTTCTTCTCAGGCTCTGCTGGATTGATGAACGCAACACGACCTTTCACGAAGCGTACCTCAGCCTGACCGTAGATATACTTGTGGAATGCGATTGTGTCCGTGACTGCATTGATGAGCATTACAACCGTCTTGCCTTTCTTCCATTCTACATGAGCTTTCTCAATCCACTTCGCAACCTTGCTGTACGGCGGATTAACAAACGTCGCCGTTCCCCAGTCGGTCAGCAAACCGTCTGCATCGCCCTGCTCCCACGTAATCGGACACGGGTCAAAGTTGAAATGGAACTCATCATCTAACGACTTGTATAGCTCAGGCGGCGTCGCCCACTTATCGCTCTTCGACTTAGGCATGTATCCCGGCATCTCTCCTTATTATATTAGAAGAGAATATGTGTAAACCCCTTTTGCAGCCAGGTGGACAACCTGACGACAACCAGGTCAACAACCAGGTGGACAACCT
>Ga0213922_1000535_pt1 | contig 17464 bp, 22 predicted proteins | sample McNCre2917MG_FD_165060 | JGI IMG/M metagenome (GOLD analysis project Ga0213922, IMG submission 165060) | Freshwater microbial communities from McNutts Creek, Athens, Georgia, United States - 29-17 MG | ecosystem: Environmental > Aquatic > Freshwater > Creek | place: USA: Georgia | collected... | reverse complement strand
GTGGGGGAGGACGGGCGGAGCCTGCTGGAGCGGATGGAGGATGAGGTGGGACCGGTGGAGCCGGAGGGGGTTGCGCTTGCTGGTTGTGATGTCGGGGGGTAAGAGGAGGGGGACGTATATGATGAGCGACAAACAGCGGAGTGCGTTGCACGGTCAGATCGAGACGGCCGTGGAGCAGCGGAGCCCGTGGGAGCTGAGGCAGACGCGCTGGTACGAGCTGCGGCACCATGGGTTGCGCCGGACGAACAAGCCGTGGCCGAAGGCGGCGGACCTGCACTGGCCCTTGATCGACACGGCGATCGAGAAGCTGAAGCCGCTCTTCCTCCAGCAGGCGCTGGGCATGGATGTGGTGGCCAGCTTCGTGCCGATGCGCCAGCAGCTCAATTCGTACACGAAGGTCGCGGAGGACTGGTTCAACTACAAGATCCGGGAGAAGACCAACTTCGTGGACGAGGTGCTCTCCTGGGTGGACTACACGCTGATGAGCGGGCGCGGGGTGATGAAGTGTTTCTGGAACCCGGGCGACAAGCGGGTGGGGTTCGAGGCGGTGGACCCGATGTATTTCGTGGTGCCGGCGTACACGGTGGACCTTCAGGATGCGGACTGGGCGGTGCACGTGATGCCGATGAGCGTGGGGGCCTACAAGCGGATGGCCGCGCAGTTCGATTGGAAGGCGGACTCGAAGACGATCGAGAAGATCCGCGGCAACCCGCAGGAGGACGACAACATCCCGGGGGCGGCGACCGAGGATGATGCGAAGCAGTTGCGCGAGGGTATAACATACACCACGAACACCGACGGTGTTATCGTCTGGGAGGTATACAGGAAGCGGGATGACGGTGTGTGGGAGGTGTACCTGTACAGCCCGGCGGCGGTGGACCTGGATCTGCGGGACCCGATGGAGCTCCCGTACGAGCATGGCCAGCTGCCGTTCGTGGATTTTCCGTACGAGATCAAGGACAAGGGGTGGTTCAGCCCGCGGGGCGTGTGCGAGATCCTGGCTCCGTTTGAGCTGAGCATGACCTCGATGTGGAACCACAAGCACGACGCGATGACGCTGTACAACCGGCCGCTCTTCCGGGCGGAGCGGGAGATCCCGAACAGCATCAACCTCCGGTTCCAGCCGGGGCAGATTCTCCCGTACGGCGTGGCCCCGGTGCAGATGCCGCAGCCGCCGATCAGCTTCGACCAGGAGCTGAACCAGACGCGGGCGGTGGCGGAGAACCGGATCGGCAGCCCGGACTACGGCATGTCCGGGGCGATCAGCGGGGGCAGCGACCGGCGGACGGCGACCGAGATCCAGAGCATCAACGCGCAGGCGATGCAGAGCGGGGATCTCCGGGCCCGGCTGTTCCGCATGGCGCTGGGCAAGCTCTACCGGCAGGCGTGGGGACTCTACGTGCAGTACGATGTCCAGAGCTTGCGGTATCGGTTCGCGGAGGACTCGCTGGAGGCGGACCCGAAGGCGCTGCATGACCAGTACGAGCTGGAGCCGAAGGGCGGCATGGACATGGTGAGCCGGCAGATGATGATCCAGCAGGCCATCAACCGGAAGCAGCTGTTCATGAACAGCCCCTGGGTGGATCAGGTGGAGCTCGACAAGAGCATCATGGAGCTCGACGACCCGAGTCTGGTGAAGCGGCTCCTGCGTGACCCGGGCCAGAAGCAGCAGGACGAGCTGGAGGACGAGACGAAGACGATCCCGACGCTGCTGGTGGGCATTCCGGTGCCGGCCAAGCCGGGCCAGAACTTCGCGGGCCGCATCGGGGTGCTGATGCAGTACCTGAACGGGGCGATGCAGCAGGGCCAGCAGCTGAGCCCGGTGAGCCAGCAGGCGTTCATGCAACGCATCGACAGCCTGTTGCAGGGCTACGAGCAGGTGGCGACGAACGAGGCGCGCAAGCTCCGGAAGGAGATCCAGAAGTTCTTCGAGAGCACGGGCATGTTGCAGCCCCAGGGCCCGGTGCCCCCGGCCCCGCCGGCCGCCGCCGGCCCGGCCCCGGCTCCTGAACAACAACAGATGATGTGATGACCATTACCACGACGTGCAAAGACTGTCGGTTCTACTGCGTGGACGGGACCTGCCGGAGGTTCCCGCCCGCGGGGAGACCGAGTTGTTGGCCTACCCTCAATGCCAACGACTGGTGCGGTGAGTTCGAGGCGAAAAAGAACATGATCCCGCCCCAAGAAATCCCCTACGTCGACATCAATGTCGCCCCCGCCACGCCCAAGGAGCAGCCGGAGCCGTCCGGCATGCAGAAGCTGGAGGAGGGGGTGCCGCCCAAGATCAAGTTCCAGCGCAAGAACAAGGTGGCCAGCTTGAGCGAGCTCCAGGAGTCGCCACTGTTCGCAGGGGAATGATATGGCTGAATACCAAGGCAAGAAGGTAGCCCTCAATAAGCCGTTCTACACCCCGGGCGAGAAGAAGAAGAAGGCGGTGTACGTGCGGAACCCGAAGGGCACGGTGATCAAGGTGCGCTTCGGCGATCCGAACATGGAGATCAAGCGGGACAACCCGGAGCGGCGAAAGAACTTCCGCGCACGTCACAACTGCGATACTGCTACCGACAAGACCACGCCGCGGCACTGGAGCTGCAAGGCGTGGTGACCATATGATCTCCTTCTTCACGCGAGTCCGCGCCGCCTGGGCCTTCGGCCGACATCAACGATGGGTCGATCCCCTTCCTTGGAGGAAGGAGGACGCGAGCGCCCTCAACACCTTTCTCAAGAGCGACACCGGCAAACGATTCCGGGACGCTCTGCTGAACACCGTTCTCATGCAGAACGCTTCGGCGATCACAGACCGAAACCATTTGCAATACTCATCGGGCTTTGCAATGGGTCAGGCCAGTCTTGTGAAGGTCATCGAGATGATGGCCGATCAGGAATCAATTACGGGGCAGGAAGATGATCCGGATTCTGCCACGAACACATAGGATCAAAGTTGCGGTTGCCGGTCTGTGCGGACCAGCAAACGAGTAAAAGCACAACATGCCAGATGAAACAATGAGCGCCGATGCAATGCTCGCATTGGCCAATGACTTCGATTCCGGTGTCGATATCGACAGCCAGTCCAAGGAGACGACTCCAACCACTGAGAAGACTCCTGCTGAGCAAGATTCCTCCGATGCGGGGAATGCCGGGAAAGAAGACAATGGTGGCGAGCAGGAAGTAGGCGCGAAGTCGGAAGCCTCGAAGGAGGCCAAGACCGAAGGCGACAAGCCGAAGGCGGAGAAGGACAAGAGCAGCAAGTTCGCCCAGGAACAGAACCGAAAGGCCAAGACCTGGGAGCAGATCAACGCTGAGAAGGAGGCCCTCAAGGCTGAGCGCGAAGCGGTGAAGCGGGAGCGGGAGGAGTGGCTGAAGCAACGGGAGCAATCCAAGGTTGCCGAGACCAATTCCTTCCGAGATGAGAAGGGCTACACGGCGGAGGACTACGAGGCTGCGGCCAAGGAGTTCGAAGCCGATGGCGATTCTCAATTGGCCAAGGCAGCGCGAGCCAAGGCCGAAGGAGTCCGCAAGTCTGCGAACGAACGGCAGCAGAAGGCGCAGCAGGAGAAGTTCGCGAAGGCGTGGACTGATTCGTTCCACCGGCTCTCCGAGAAGGAGACTTGGTTGAAGGATCAGAACAGCCCCGAGTACAAGCGTACCGTCGAGCTTCTTCAGCGGGTGCCGATGCTGCAATCAATGCCCGATGGACTCGTCCATGCAGTGGAATTGATGAAGCTCCAGGACACCGCCAGCAAAGCGCAGTCGATCGAGGCCGAGAACAAGGCTCTGAAGGAACAACTCAACAAGCTCCAGCAGAAGACCGCTATCGGTAAGAGCGTTCCGCCCGGACAACTCAAGGCTGAAGAGAAGGATTTCTCCAAGCTGTCCCTCAAGGAGCAGAGGGAGGCGCTATTGAAAGCGTCGAGGGCGTTCGATCGGGACGAAGGCTGATAGCACAACCACAACTCAAATATGCCCGTTACTACTTCAACCACGCTCACAAGCCAGTTCCAGAACTACTTCAGCAAGGAGCTGCTCTCCATCGTTCAGCAGGAGACCATCCTGGATCAGTTCGCCATGAAGGCACCGATCCCCAAGAACAATGGTAACAAGGCCATCACGATGTTCCGCTTCGGCGCGCCCAGCATCAGTGGTGTCCAGACCATTGCGACTGAGGGATCGCCCATCGCGTCGGCCAACTACCGCGCCCTGGCGCTCAACAGCCTGAGCAAGTCGCTGGCCCAGTACGGTCAGGTGATCGGTCTGACCGACATCCTCCGTGCCACCGACCTGTTCAACTCCCTCCAGCAGGCCACCAAGACCTCCGGTCTGGACATGGCCCTCTGGGTGGACTCGGTGATCCGCAACACTCTGGTGGGCTCCAACCTCACCGCGAGCGGTTCCTCGATCGGTTCCGCGGCCGAGGGCGCTGGCACGTTCGACAACTCGGATGCCTGTAACACCGCGGCTGCCTCCGGCGGTATCAAGGTGTACGGCAACCCGGCCACGCTGACCACGCAGACCTTCTCTGCGCTGAACAGCGACACCACTGCGGCGAACACCACGATGACTGCCTCCGCGGTCCTCGACTCGATGACCCGCCTCAAGCGCAACCGCGCCCCGCTGATCAACGGCAGCTACGTCCTCGCCACCGATCCTCGTGTGGCCCGCGACCTGATGCGCGACAGCGACTGGTTGAACGCCTCGAACTACGGCAACAAGGGCCAGCCGTTCTACAAGGGCGAGGTCGGCTCCATCTACGGCTGCCGCGTGGTCACCCAGACCAACTCGTTCGTCAGCACCGGCTCCGCGACCGCTGCCGATGAGTTCATCTATCAGGCGACTCCGGCGGGCGGTGGCTTGGCCGTCAGCAAGGACATCATCGCCTCGTTCTTCTTCGGCAACGAGTCGTTCGGTATCCCCGCCCTGACCGGCGATGATCCGCTCTCCCCGAAGATCGTGATCACCGACACCCCGGACAAGAGCGACCCGCTCAACCAGCTGGTCACCGTCGGCGTGAAGCTCTACTTCGCCGCCCTCCGTCTGGCCGCGGGCAACACCGGCTCGACCGGAAACCCGACGTGGTACCTCGTCCACCGGACCAAGACCTCGACCACGCTGTAACATGCGACCCAAGACGGCCACCATCATGGTGATTGCCGTCGGCCCAAAGGGGCATCATCAGGCAACTGGTGGTGCCCCTTCTCATTCCGCTTGCGGATGCGAAGAGGCCGACAACAATGCGCCCATGATTTCTATTCCGGTCGAAGCCCTCTCCACCGACACGGAAGATGGCCAGCAGGCCACTCCCGAGGTGGGCGACGAAGTGCTTCTGGACGATGTCCGTGGCGTGCTCAAGAAACTCGAAAACGGCGAAGCCTACGTCGAGATCAAGAGCGTGAACGGAATGCCCGCCGAGTACGAAAAGACCGGCGAGGATGCGATGGAAGCCGGCCAAGCCATGGACGAGAAGTCCATGCGTAAGATGGCCGCCATGCACGACGGCGAAATGGAAGACTGACATGCCGATCTACACCTTCGAGAACAACGGTCGGACCGTCGAGCAGATCGCTCCGATGGGCACCGACTCCATTGTCCTTGATGGGAAGCGGTGGAAGCGCCAGTCGGTGGCCCGCTTCGGGGTCACCGGCTTTGCGCGCGAGGCCGAACTCAAGGACCACGTGAAGAAGGGATTCAGCCGACTGGAAGATCGGCAAGGGTCCCGCTTCGAGAGCACTTTCACTAAGAATCAGATTCGGAAGATTTGGGACATATGAGCGCAAATTCCAACTTGGCAATGGAGCTGTCGATGGGGAACAGCGGGTTCGCCCTGGTGACCTCCACCGCACTTCAGTCCGGCAGTTATGTCGGCCTCACCGTCGTCACCCCGACTGTGTTCGCCTCGATCAGCGGCCGGAACATCAGCGGCACTTGGTCGGCCACCACGGTGCCGGCCGGCATCACGATCGTCGGTCCGATCACCAGCTTCCAGCTCACCTCCGGATCTGTGATTGCCTACAACGGCGTGATCAACTCCTGATATGGGACCCATCAGTCTTGGAACGAGGATCGTAGCGTCCGGGTCCGGTGGAGGCACCGACACGAGCGGCTTTATCCTCTGGAACGGCGCAGCCGAGTATCTCACCATCAACGCCTCCGGAGATCGGTTCTTCATCACCCTCCAATAAGATATGCCCGACTCAACAATCAACGGACTGTCAGCACTCACCGGGGCGAACGTCGACCAGACGGCCGACCAGCTCCCGATCTGGCAGAATAGCGCCTCCACCACGCGGAAGATCACCCGCACGGAGCTCTTCAACGGCCCGATTCCGGGAGCTGTCGGGTCCGCCGTCCGCGCTGCGGCTTCCGATTATGCTGCGGTGGCGTTTGATGGTAATACGGCAACTCCAACCCGTATTGCTTCACCTTGCCAAGCTCTTGGCACGGGTGACTTCAGTGTCTGGTGCAGGTTCCGGGTTCCTTCCAACTATTCAATCGCACCAGCAATGTTCGCATTTGCGAACACCAGCGATTCTTCTACCAATGCAAACGGATCGTTCCTTTCCATTGAAGTAAATGGAGAACTTCGTTTTCTTAGATATGGCGTAACAACCTCAGATACTCATACAGCTAGAATATCTGGTTTTGCTACAACTTTTTCGGGTCAAGTCGTTGACGTTGTAGTAACTCGCTCTGGTAATACGGTGAAGATTTACATCAACGGAGTAGACACTACTTATGTTGATGGAACAAGTGGAACAACTCCACCTGCATGGTCTGACACGTTTAACACCAACTTCTTCCTTATTGGCGCTCGAAATAGCAGCACTCAATTTAATGGCCGCATCTTCCGCGCTGTTGTTTTCAACCGCGCTCTGAGTGCTGCGGATGTCATTGAGGTTGGAATCACCGGAGTGAACCCTGCGGATCAGTGGGGAACGCAGACGCAGGTGGTTGGATACAATCCGGCTGTTCTAAACGGTGGGTTTGAGACCAATTCGCTGAATGCGTCGGGAACGTGGTCTACTTCTGTTAGCGGAACTTCTACCGCAACCATTGATACTAGCGGATCATTCAGTCGCACCGGAACTAATGCTGGAAAGTTCACTTTGGATGGATCTAGCAGCTATGTTGGGTTTTTTGCATCGAATGGATCAAATTCGGTTTTGACGCTTTCAAAACGATACAGGATTAGTTTCTGGGCTAGAAAAGGTGCTTCTAGTGGAAGCTGTGGTGTTGGCGTTGGTATTTCCACAAACTCAGCAGCTTACGCGACAACGGGGTTGAGCATTACAACTACTTACACCCAAACTGTCGCTGAAGTGATAGCTTCGGGAGACGGTTATTTGCAATTTGCAAGACTTGGAGGTTCCGCCGCCAGCTCCGAAATCTACATCGACGATGTGGAAATCACACGCATCGGCGCAATCGTCGATCTGGACTTCACGGTTGGCGCTGGCTACCAAGCCTACGACCGCAGCTCCAACGCGCTGCACGGCACGATGTTCAACGGTGTTGAGTTCACGATGCCCAAGCGTACCGCCGTTGTCTACGCGACGACCAACACCAACGGCAACCAGCAGATGCTGGGCACGCTGGCCATCCCCACCAATGCGATCATCGAGGACATCATCGTGAACTCGACCGGATCGGCTACGGTGAGCATCGGCAACGCGAGCGCGGGCACCCAGATCGTGAATGGTGCGAGCGTGGTGAGTGGCCGACAGAAGCTCACGCTGGCGACTCCGTTCAGCACCACCGGCAACCTCTGGGTCAACAGCTCCAGCACGGCCACCCTGCAATTCACCATCCTCTACACCATCGCGTCATGATTGAAGACCAAGTCGCCTCGGAACCCGAGGTCATTGAAACCAACCTCATCACGTTCGAGCCGCCCATCGACGTCAACCCGGATGTCATCCCGGGAGGCATGGTGGTCGTCACCGCGGATGTTCATCCCCAGGACGACCCCACGCAGGTGGTGGCTATGATCTTCGGCGACGGCCGAGTGATCGGGGTGCCGTTCATCGACAGCAACGAGAACTCCATCAGGGTTGCACTGAGCTGACCATGACCAACCAAACCAGCGAAATCCGGGACGGGTCCATTGGCATCGGCTCTGGACTGCTGTCGGCGATCATGGGATGGTTGAAGCCACTGGGGGAAGTGGCCTCGTCCGTGGGTTCGATCGTTACCTGCATCATTGCCTGCGTGATGCTCTACCGACTCCTGAGAAAGAAAGACTGATGAACATCAAAACCACCCTGGCCGGAATCGGCACCATCCTCGTCGCCATCGGTGCGGCCCTCAAAGCCGTGTTCGATGGAGACCCCTCCACCAACGTCGACCTCGCGCAGACCGTCGCTCAGATCACCATCGGAGTCGGCCTGATCGCCGCCCGAGACGCCAAGCCCGTTGATTCCAAGGAGCCCAAGCTCTGAGATCAACCCGGGGATGAACACCATGGCCAGCGAGGTAACATCCGCTGGCCTTTCCATTTATGGACCCAATCACCACCGGAATCGCCAAGGCAATGACCTCGGCCGTGCTCGACAAACTCATCGATAGAAAGGACCAGACCCTTGAAGACGGACAGAAAGACAATCGTTTGCGTGATGATCTCCTGGCTCGCGCTGATGCTGCCGGGTTGCGCCCCAACAAGAGTGGTGATGGTGCCACCGGGCCAACCCGTCAGACTGGGTGAAAGCGTGAAGGCTCACGTGTGGGCCAGAGACGCCGAGGGGAAGATCGTCAGGAGTCGAAACCGCGTGACAATTCCAGAGGGTTGGTACGCACTACCTCCCAGAGAATAGTATGGGCACACCACTCACAGGCAGTACCGTCGCCAGCACCTACACTGGCCTGCTGAAGACCACCGACAACGCCACGCTGACGGCGATCCTGAAGGCGATCAGCGACGGTGCCGGCAACGATTCGGCGCTCCAGCTCTCGACCACTGCGGTCAACATCTCGGGCAACTTCTCGGTCGGAACCAACAAGTTCTCGGTCGATGGAGTCAGTGGCAACACCATCGTCGGTGGAACCCTGGCGGTCACCGGGGCCACGTCGCTCACGTCGCTCAACACCAGCGGCAACGCGACGGTGGGCGGCAACCTGACCGTCACCGGAACCGTCACGCTTTCGAGCGGGCTTGCCGTTCCTGGCACGCTTTCCGTCACGGGGGCCTCCACACTCACCGGAGCGGTCACGATGAGCTCCAGCGCCTCTGTGGCCGGCACGCTCGCGGTCACCGGAGCTTCCACGTTCTCCAGCTTCTCGACTACCGGCGCTGCCACGATTGGCACCACCCTAGGAGTGTCGGGGTTGGCCACCCTCGGAAGCGCGAGTGTCACCGGCGCGGCCACGGTAGGTGGTACGCTTACGGTTACTGGCGCGACCACGCTCAATGGCAACCTGACCGCCAACGGAAACACCACGCTGGGTGATGCTGCTGCCGATACGCTGACGCTCAATTCGGACAACATCACCGTCCCGAATCTCTCACCTGTTACGGTCGATCTTGCAGCCGATCAGGTGGTCATCAAAGACGCGACCGATTCCAAGCTCAGGTTGGTCAACGCGAGCGTGTTCGGCATCAATGCCAGCAACGCTCCGCAGATCAAGCAGACGATGTTCCGTGGAACTGCGGAATATCCCACCACCACGTCTTCTCCAGGTGTCGAGGTCAGCGCGATCACCACGTCGATCACCCCGCGATCAAGTGGGTCTTTGGTGCTGGTGACGGTATCCATCAACTACTCCAAGAAGACATCAGGCAACTGGTCCTATTACGCTGTATTCAAGTTAACCAGGACGATTGGCGCAACTGTCACAGAGCTTGGAAACAGCAACACTGGAGCAACTCTGTCCGGTATTGCTCCAATCGTTTATTACAACGATGCAGATACCAATCTGCTCAACAACGTGACGTTCCAGTTCTTGGATACCCCGAATACGGCTTCTGCTGCGACGTACAAGGTTCATGTGTTCTCGCCATCATTGACTGATACGTTGATCGTGAACACCTGCCCGTCGGCAAACGCGGGCAATCTGACGACACCTTCCATCGCCCGGGTAAGTTCCTCGATGACGCTCCAAGAGTTCTTCGCATGAAACCCTCCGAAGTAGCCCAAGCGGCCTGCGACAAGCTCTCGTTCACGGATGCGGCCACGCTCGCGTTGGCCAAGAAGTTCTGCATCCGTCGCTACTCGATGATCTGGGACTCGTGCCTGTGGAACGATACCCTCGGGGTCGTCTCCACCGCGGTCACCGACGGTCAGGAGCTCGTCACCATCTCGGACTACGTCACCGCCACGTACACCTCCGGAACCGGGCTCAACATGTTCCTGGACCTTCCCGTCGCCTGCCGATTCACGATCGACGGCGAGACCGACGGAATCGAGGTTCCGGCGGCCGAGTGGGTCTCGTTCTTCCAGCTCGATCCCAACGTGTGGAACAACGTCGACAGCCGGAAGTCCACCCCGGGGAACTTCGTGAACTGGGCTCGTGTTCTCGGAGCCACCTACGGTCAGGCCGGTGTGCCGCGCATCAAGCTCGTGCCGACTCCGAACGCCAACGGCACCCTGTTCATCCTAGGCAAGAAGCAGTCGCAGATGCGGCAGTTCGGTGAGGCCCAGACCATCACCAACGACACCAATTTCGAACTGCGCGGAGTCGAGAACGCACTGATGGCCTACACCGAAGGCGATCTTCTCGAATACTCCCGCCAGTACGGTAAGGCGCAGGCCAAGTTCCAGGAGGGAGCCGCCCAGGTCTCCATCATGAAGGACATGGAGCGTGGCCAGCAGCAGCAGATCAGCCGCATCATCCCGGATAGCCTCTACGATTACACGTTCCAGGACATCCTCTAATGCCCTTCCAAGCCTCAGACGCGCTCGATGACCAGATGCTTCTGGATGGAAGCACCGGGTTCTCCACTGGAGTCATCTCGTCCACCCGCCCTGATGCCATTCCTGCCACGAGCATGGAGTCGGCCATCAACATGGACTACGATGACTTCGGCAACCTTGTCACGCGTCTGGGCACCATCTCGCTCGCGGGTAATCCTGTCGCTGGTAACTGGGAAAGCATCGTCACCAACTGGAATGCGTTGACATCGTACTTCGGGAGCAACCTCCCGACCAACGCCAGCGTGTTCTCCGGTTTCTACTTCGACACGGCGGCATCGGAACGGCTCGTTGTTGCGGTCGACAATTCTACCAAGACGCTCTACTACGGTTCCCCGGGAGCCACGTACAACCAGATCGCCTCGTCCACGATCGATCCGCTCTCGACCTACGTCTACTTCGCCCAGCTCAACGACAAGCTCTTCTACGCGGACGGCTATAGCGCCTTGCGTTATGTCACGAGCGCCAATGCCAATGCCTCGATCACGGCCGGCAAGATCAGCCGCATCGACGTGATCAATCAGGGTTCGAACCTGTCCACAGTTCCCGCTGTTACGATCTCGGCTCCTCCTAGCGGTGTCACGGCTACAGCCACGGCCATCTGCGGTCTCGATGGCAACGTCTTGTCCATCCGCATCGACAACCCCGGAAGCGGTTACACCACGGCACCAACGGTCAGCATTGGTGGCGGCGGTGGCGCTCATGCAGTGGCCTTCGTATCTCTCGCCGCACCCGCCAAGCCGCTCTATCTCACCACCCATACGAACCGGCTCTGGTGCGTTTCAGCCGATACCACGATCCAGCCCGACACCCTCTACTTCTCGGACATCCTCGATGGCGAGTCATGGGACCCTCTCGGCTCCATTCGAGTTGGTGGCGACGGTGATCCGATCAAGGGCCTCTACTCGTGGTTCGGGTACAAGCTCCTCGTCTTCAAGGAACGCTCGATCTGGAGCGTGGATGCCGATCCTACGCAAGATCCTGCCGACTGGGTCATCACACTCGTCTCGGGCAACATCGGCTGCTCCTCGCACCGCTCGATCACCGCGGTGGGCGCTGACGTGTTCTTCCTGTCGCGCGACGGCATCCGCTCGATGGCGCAGATCCAAGCGGGCACCCAGACCAGCGTTGGCCTCGCGCTCAGCAGCCCGATCAACGACCTGATCAGCCGCATCGACAAGTCGAAGCTCGACCTCTGCGACGGCGTGTTCTGGAACAACCGGTACATGCTCGCGGTGCCGCTGATCACCAACGGCGTCATCCCGACCAAGAACAACGCGGTCATCGTCTACCACTCGTTGGCCCGCTCGTGGCTGGGCTACTGGGACAACTGGATCGTCAACGACTTCATCCCGACCAGCTTCAGCGCCTATGGTCCGGTGCTGATGTTCGCCGGCGGCATCTCGACGCTCACCACGGCCTCGGGTCAGGTGTGGTCGTTCAACGACTACTTGCCGAACACCCGTCTCAACCCGGTGCAGAACTCCGCCTACTTCGACGGCGGCAGCGCCTACCAGTCCTCTGTCGTCACCAAGGCGTACAACCTCGGGGAGCCGATCCCAGACAAGATCGGATACAGCATCCAAGTGGCCTTCGACAACCCGTACCCGACACTCAACATCGGGGCGGCCCTGTCCTACTCGACCAACATGAGCGGGACGTTCACCACCATCGACCCGGCCATCAGCATCCCAAACTCTCAGAAGTACCTGATCGCGCACAACTTGATCAGCAAAGGACGCTGGAACAGCATTCAGTTCAAGGTCAACACCACCAACGGGAACCGGCTGAGCCTCCAGTCTACGATCCTCTCTGGATTCGTCGATTCCGTGCGTCCTCAGCAATGACAGCACATCCTACGGCCATATCTGCGGCCAAGCTCCTGCGAAAGAAGTGGGCCACGTGCTCCTCGTGGACGGATGACCAGATCCTCAACTGGATCGGCATCTTCAACGCAAAGAGGCTGATCGGGATTGTGCTGGATGAGAACGGAGAGTGCTGCGGTGTCGGAGCTGTCCGTTTCCTGAACTCTGTCGAAGAGGCAGAAGATCTCTATGCCAACGATCCCAATGGGCACATCGCCTGGATCGAAGTGGTGGCGACCAGCAAGCCGATGGCTGTCCAGACATTGTGGATGGCCATGAAGAACAAGTGCTCATCTCGGGTCACGAGGCTGGGAGGGCTGCGGAAAGGCGTTTCCCGTTTGTACGATTTTGAGCGGTATCACACACTTCTCATGAACAGGATTTGATATGGGCGGAACGTATAAAGCACCAGACATCGCTGCGGCGAATCGTGAGGCCGTGATGGCCTCGATCGAAACCTTTCCGCTCCAGCGTGAAATCGAGGCTGCATCACGCATGGGAACCAAGGGGAGTATTACCACTCCTTCTGGAAAGGTCATTCCTTACGATTTTACTCAGACCTCAGACATCGCTCAGACAAAGGCGATCGGTCAGGCTTTGGCCGATCTCGCCCCGATTCAGGCCCAGCGTCAGCTGGAAGCCGCTCAACAGTATGGAACCCAATTCGCTGAGCAGCGCCGCGCTGAGCTCGAAGCTCTCGATCCGACCCGATACCAGCTCTATGACAAGTTCCTGAAGGACATCGGAACTCCTCAAGGCGCTGAGGCTGGGGGCCCGTCTGTTCCGGAAGCCCCCACCTACGAGCGCATTGGCCTCCCCAGCGCGCCGCAGGACACGGGGTACGCTCAGTCCATCCGAAGCGATCTCGAACGCCAGATTGGCGCTGGGCTCGCTCAGGCGGGCACGTTGGACCCGACGATGATCCGGGCTGCTGAGCAGGCCGCTCGTGCCCGTGGCACTTCCACTGGCAACATTCTCGGCAATCTTTCTGCATTCCGCGAGGCCCGCGCCGTCAACGAGGCGATCGCCAACGCGGATGTTCAGCGCCGCCAGCAGGCCATTGGCTTGCTCCAGAGCGGTCAGACCACGAGCGACGTTGCCAACCGGCAGGCGCAGGAGGCGTTCAACAACATCCTCGCGGCTACCGGCCAGCGGAACACGGCTCTCCAGCAGACCTTTGCCGGCCAGATGGCCACGCAGCAGCAGCGACAGAATGTTGGTCAACAGAACATCGCCAATATCCAGTCCGCCCTGGGACTTCAGCCGATCGTGTCTCAGGCCGCTCAGCTTGGTGGTCTCCAGCAGGGCGCTTCTCCGTTCGCTGCTCCTCAGCTCATGCAGGGGATGCAGCAGGCAAATCCCGCTCAGCTCATGCAGATGGGTTCGAGCTTTGCGCTTCAGAACGCTCAGAATGCTTTTCAGGCATCTCAAGCTGGTTCTCCGCTGGCGGTTTTCCAAGGGCTTGCGAGCGGAATCTCGAATCTTGGATCGGCTTATGGCAGGGGCGGTTTCAATCTTGGAGGTTGATCTATGGCAACCGACACCGGATCAAATTACTGGCTCATCGGAGGCGGCGAAACACCCGCCCCTCCGGTGGTTCAACCGACGTTCGGTCCCGTGACCCGATCCGGTTATGCGATCGCGCCTGTCGATCCGCTGAGCTACTACACCCCCGCTCCCGCCCCGGTTGAGACGACGCCTTATACTGGCGCTCCGACCAAGTGGTGGGAGGTCTACCGTCCGACACCGGAGCCCACTACCCCGAAGCCTGAGTCAGTTGAGACGTTGACGCCGGATCTCAGCAACGTGTCGACGTTCACTCCGTTGCCGACTGAACAGCCTTCAGGCGGCGGCGGCGGCGGCGGAGCTTCTCAGCCTTCGCCCCCTGCTGGCCCATCGACGCCTTCGTCCCAGGGGTCTCAGACTCCTTACTCGGCTGACGAGGTGTTTCCTGGTTTTGAAGGTCTTCGACTTGGAGACCCTGTTCCTAAGATGCCGGGCACCCGCGTCGGAGACTACATCGTCAACGACACCGGAGATGTCTGGAACTGGAGGAAGGGCGACTGGGATTACGCGAACCCTCCCAGGGGTGATTCCTACACGCGTGACGACGGAGCCGTAGTGACCCCGGGTGGGACATCTAATGTCCTACCAGAGCAACAGAAGCCGACGATCATTCTTCCTCCGGAGACGGTCGAGAGCACTCCGGTGACCCAAGTTCAGCCGATCACCCAGCAGCCGATCGTCACTCCGAATCCGCAGGTCACTCCGACGCCTCCGACTACCCCGGAGACGCCTACCACTCCGACGACTCCGACGACCCCTCGTGTCCCGATCACGATCTTCGGTGATTCTGTCATCAGCAGGCCAGTTACACCGACACCGATGCCGGAGCTCCCCACCGTGCCCACCGAGATCACCCGGAAGGCACCGGCGGCGCTCATGCGTGAATTCCGAGACATCAACTACGATCCTGAGCAGATCCTCGCCGCCGCGATGCGCGGAATGGGAGGACGCATGGCTCGTCGGTCTATCCTCAACGAACTGAGCTAACGATCTATGGCTGAACCGCAAAATTACACCGTGAATCTCGAAGGTGCCGCTTCTCAGCGCATCAATCCGTTTCTCAAAGGACTGACGATGCTCTCGGGCGGATTGATCGGTGAATTCACCGGCACCAACGAGCAGATCCGCGAGCGCAACAAGGCCCGTCAGGCACTGCTTCAAGAGGAGCTTCAGAAGCGTGATGAGCAGCGCACGATTGAGCGCCAGCTGATGATGAACGCGCTCCAGCAAGGCGTGGGCACCCTCGAAGGAAAGACGCTTGAGGAGAGGATGGCCGACTTCAACAAGAAGAAGCTCCGCCGAGAAGTCGCCGCCGCCGAGGGACGCGTGTTCGGATACGGGGAGACCATGGGGCCGTCCCAGTATCAGGCTGAGCCTGCTTTCCAGACCGCCGCTTCTGAGTCTCAGGCTGAGATGGTTCGACGTGGTGCTGAGCTCACGCAGAGGCAGCGTCTCGACGCCGAGGCCAATCGCCAGTTCCTCAGCGGACAAGGCGTCCAGATCCCGGAGAACGCCACCCCGGGCCAGCTGGAGGCCATGCGCCGCACCCAGGACATCAAGATGCAGTCCGCCATCCCGATGGAGCAGCGCGGTGAGGTCGCCAAGGCCACGCTCATCGATCTCCAGAAGAAGGGCGAGCTGCCTGCCGACATGAACATCGGCGGCATGACGGCCGCTCAGGCTATCGCCGCAGAGGAGCCGGCTTCCACGGCCTACCGGGAGAAGACCCGGCAATCCAACTGGGAGAAGCAGCAGCGCAAGGAGCAGCAAGCGATCAAGTCGTTCATGCAGGAAGCTCAGAAGGAAGCTCCGGATCAGTCGAAGCTCCAGGAGATGTTCTACTCGCTCCCGGACGACGCTCAGAAGGACGCCCGCAATCGCACGATCGCCGGCGTTACCAGCGTTGCCACTCCCAAGGAACGCGAGCAGCTCACCAAGCACGCGAACATGCTTGGCCAAGCCAGCCGGCTGGCCGGAAGCGTGGCTGAGTTGGCCAAGAACGAGGACCTATCCAAGGTGTCTCAGCAGAACTTCAACGCCTTCAACAGCTGGCTCCGCGGAGTCCAGAACAAGTACGGAGCCGAGAACCCCAACGTCGCCCTGCTCAACGACATCGTGCAGCAATTCGAGGAGGTTGTGGCCGGCACCCGCAAAGACCTGTTCGGCGCTTCGCTCACCGGAACTGAGCGGGAATCGGCCATGCGCCAGTTCGGTAACCCGAACGAGGCTGCGTATCTCAACCGCATGATCAAGTTCCTCGATGGAGTCTTCAGCCGCGACGTTGTGCAGGAGGACTACAAGGACTTCGGCATCCAAGTGCCTGCGGGCGTCGAAAAACGCACCCAGGAGGCACGTAACGCTTGGCTCAAGGCTCGCAGTGGCCTTCAGATCGGTAAGCGCCCGGGCGCGGGAGAGACCGCTCCGGGTGGCAAGGGCAGAATGAGCTTCGATCAGGAAGGAAACCGCATCCAATAACATGGCCATTGAAGTCGATGTAGAAGGTCTTGGGACACTTGAGTTCCCGGATGGAACCCCTGAGCAGGTGATCTCCGCGACGGTGAAGCGTGAGCTCGCCAACCAACAGGCTGCCGAACGCCAAGAGCGCATCCAGGTGCTGCGCGAGATGCGCGGCGGTGGTGGCCCGCTCAGTCCCGAGGCCGAAAAGACGATCGCCAAGACCGCGATGCGCGTCGGCGTGCCCGTGGCGGCCGGATTGGCCACTGGAGGAGCCAGCATTCCTGTCATGATGGCTGCCGGAGCTGCCGGAGCCGGTCTGGGTGAGGCGGGAGCTCAGACGGTCGAGAAATTGGCTGAGGGAACCGAGTACCGTCCGCGTGAGATCGCCGGTGCCGCCGTCCGCGGCTCCGTTCCGTACCTCAAAGGAGCGGGCGCGATGACCACCATCGGCAAAAATTTCGCCGCCGGAGCCACCGGAGGCCTCGCTGGAGGTGCCATCGAGGGAAAGGTCACCGACACGATGTCCGCACTGACGGAGGCTGGATGGGCAGGTGGGTTCGCAGGCGCTCCGCAGGCCATTGGGAGCGTCGCCGGGGCTATTGGTGAGGGTCTTGGCAAGGCAGCGCAGAAAGCGCAGACCCTTGAGCGAGCCGGAGTCACCCCGTTGGTCACCGA
>Ga0213922_1000530_pt1 | contig 17604 bp, 25 predicted proteins | sample McNCre2917MG_FD_165060 | JGI IMG/M metagenome (GOLD analysis project Ga0213922, IMG submission 165060) | Freshwater microbial communities from McNutts Creek, Athens, Georgia, United States - 29-17 MG | ecosystem: Environmental > Aquatic > Freshwater > Creek | place: USA: Georgia | collected... | reverse complement strand
GGCGGGTCATGTGGGTTGCTTGGTGCGTCTTCTGTTGTGAGGACTTTAGAACCAATGACAAGACCAATCTGCTAAGGGGCTTAGATTGGACACTTTACCCCCCTTTAGTTGGCAAAGGAAGCCGACCGAGGGTGGTTATGGAAACCCCCATTAGACCCCCTTGGCTTGCCCTAGGAGGCGTTTTGACGGCGGAAGCGTAGGAAGACCGCCACCCCCACCCCTAGGCACCCGACCGCCAACGCCCAGCCAAGGTCACGGCAGGCCTTGAGCCCTTGGGTCGCCGTGGTCAGTTGCCCTTCCAGCTTCGCGTCGTCGCTCTTCGTCCCGGCGTCCGTGATGATCAGGGCCATCGTCTGGCTGTCCTGGAACGAGCTGAGGATATAGTCCGTGATGTAGGCCACGGCCACCGCCGCTAGGCCAGCGCACGCGACAAGGGCCACCGTCGCCCAAAGGAGGTTCGCCTCACTTCCGCTTTGCTGGCTTCTTGGCTTTGCCATTGGAGGGGAGTTTCTTGGTGACCTTGGACACCTCGGCCTCGCCACGGGCCTTGATGTATTTCAGCATATAGTCCAAGACCTCGGGAGCAGCGTAGCCGGCGGCACCGATGGCACCCATCCGCAGTCCAGGGGAAGAGATATGCTCCTGGATGGCGTACCCGACGAGGGCGGCCGTGATTGCGGCGGCGCTGATGCGGCGGAAGACCCAGCCCGGGGAGACGGGTTCGGTCGAGAGGAGTAGCCGTGCCGTCATCGCAAGACCGCCGAGGATGCTCGCCACTAGGCCGTCCTTCACGATGGCTTGCGTCTGGTCGGGGTGGGGGGGGGGGGGGGGGGGGCTCATTTGCTGGTGCGGCGGTAGCCTTCCCGCCAGAGGACTTCGGTGACGACCGAGGTGAGTTTGCGGACGTGGGCTTCCGTCAGGTCGAAGTCACCGACGTGCAGCGCTTCGTGGACCACGGTGTTGAGGCGGCTCTTCTCCGAGCTGTGCCGGGCGTTGATGCGGATGGTGTAGCGGTCGCCGTCCTTGATGGCTTCGCCCAGCAGCCGACTGCCCAGCCTAGCCTCCTTGATTTTTATCTTCTTCTTGAGAGGCATCGGCTTTGAGGTGGTTGCGGTAGGCGTGCCACCCGCCGACCAAGAGGCCGAGCAGGAAGACGCCGCCCACGGCAGGGAGGAACCAGACGGAGTCCAGGAGATAGGGAACGGCGCCGATGCAGACGCCCGAGACGAGCAGGCCCGCCCCGATCATGACGCGGCCGAAGGCGATGGCGAACCCACCGAGGACCATCATCCCGGCGGCGACCATCGCGTAGAGGTTCCGCTGGCCTTCCTTCTTGGCCTCATCGACCTGTTTTTTCAATATGTCGATTTGGGCGGTCATCTTGGACATGGCCTCGGCGTTCTGCTTCTGCTCGCCTTCGAGCTTCGTCCACATGGCGTCGATGTCGGCTTTGGCCTTGGCGGCGGAGGCGACGTTGGCCTCGTACTGCTTGGCGTCGGCCTTGGTGGCCCGGGCCTTCGCGTAGGCTAGGTCGGAAGCGTCAGGGATGGGCAGGGCGGCTTGGGCCACGGAGAGTTCGGAACGGACGACCTCGGGCTTGTCGGCGTTCTCCTTCGCGACGATGACGGCGGCGGCCGTGCGGGACTCCTGCTTGTCCTCCTTCTTGCCGACGATGTCCAGCGTGCCTTGGGCGGGCACGGGGTCGGGCGTAGGCGGAGGGACGGACGGACATCCCGCCAGGAGCAAAGCGGATAAGACCAAAATCAGACGCATCGTATTCTGGTCTAGACCGATTTGGGCTTACTTGCCCTTGAGGGCGTCGAGGAGGTGCTTGCCCTTGTCTTCGGAGGCCTTGAGCTTCGCCGCGTTGTTGCGGTAGACGAGGAGGCCGCCGAGGACGCCGATGAGGAGGCCGGTGAGGAAGGTGTAGACGTAAGACATTGTATTACGAGACGATGGTATAGCCCTTGGACGCGATGAGAGCGAGGAGTTCGGCTTCGGTAGCGGCAAAGAGAGGTTCGACGCCAGGTGCGGCGTGCCAAAACACACCTTGCTTCACGGCGCCAATGAGGCGGGCTTTTCCGTTGATGACAAAACCAGCGAAGCCGTCGGATGGATAGGTGTTCATTAGAAGGTGAAAGATGAGTCGGTTCCGTTGAAGCGGACATAAAAAGGTCCACCAAACCAATTTCCCGAAAAATATGCAGTAGCTCCAGAAATATAACTTAAAGGGCAAAAAGTAGAAGAACCAGAATCATAAATACCCCAGCTTGAACCAGCTACTGGAATGAAAATAGGCGGGCTACTTACATAGTTAAAATTCAAATATGAATTATAATAAGGAAAATAACCAATCAGCATCGCAATACCATCTGCTCGGCATTTATCTGCGGTGTATGCGGGGCCAGCCGCCGTGGTCTGGGTCGTGCTGTCTCCAAAAGTAATCGTACCACCAACGGGAAGCTGAATGTTAAATCCACTCACCAAGCCTTCCTCTTGGGAGACATACATACTCCCGCCGGCCATACTGATCCAAGCCCCGGCATAGGTCGTCGAGTATCCCGATGTCGCGGACTCGTCTACGACGATGGCGTTTGTTACTGTGCCGCCATCAAACGAACCGCCACCGCCAACGGTAGCCCAGACCAAGTCGGTGCCGTCGAAGGTCAACGCCTGTCCGGTCGTCGGGGCCGTGGCGTTCAGGGTCGAGGTCGCCGCGTTGGAAAGCGACGAGATGGACAACTTGGCGGACAGGAGGTTATCGACCGAGTCCTTGCTGTAGATGTTGATTGCCATTAGGAGATGATGAGTTGTTCCCAGGCGCCGTCCTTACGCACATAGGGCGTGCCGTCGGAGGGAGCGTCGGTGATGTAGGAGCCGATGGGCTGATAGGTCGAGGCGGCAGCGCTGGTCGTAAGGTAGGAGGACATACCCGACTGCGTCTGATAGGTGGATGCGGCGGAGGTCTGGGTGAGGTAGGTCGACGAAGCGGCCGAGGTCGTCAGATACGAGGACATCCCGGCCTGCGTCTGGTAGGTCGAGGAAGCCGAGGAGGTCGTGAGATAAGCCGACATCCCCGATTGGGTCTGGTATGTAGACGCGGCGCTGGACTGCGTGAGGTAGGTCGAGGAGGCCGAGGAGGTGGTCAGGTAGGCCGACATCCCGCTGATCGTCTGGTAGGTCGACGAGGCGTGGCTGGAGGTCTCGAGGCCGAGCGTGCCGATGCTCTTGTTCTTCCAGAGGCTGGTGGACGACTCGTAGGCCAGCAGGTCGGCGTTGGCGACCGAGGAGATGGCGACGTTGTGCAGCTCTTCCAGCTCGAAGCCGTTCTGGATGCGGACTTGGATTGAGCCTTGATTTGCGTGCGAACGCTCGACAACGCCCACATAGACCATGTGGTAAGGTGCAAAAGGCTTGGTCGAGGTGTACCCGCCAGCCGTGGTCGGAGAAAGGTAGAGCTGCGTGCCGGCGGAATAGGCCGTCGTGTCGAGGTTCTCGAGCAGGCCAGCCGTGACCACATAGCCGTTCTGGTTGTTCGGGATGTCGGTCAGGATGACGCCGAAGGTCTGGGCGGAGGTCGAGTCACCTGTGGCGATGGCCTTGGTCACCGTGACCTTGTTGCCCGCGGCACCGTTGATGTAGACCACCGTACCCTTTGTCAGAGTTGCGCCCGTCTCGTTGCGGACTTGGGCTTGGGTCTGGATGGTCGAACCCGAGGGGATGCCAAAATCGAGGACGGCGGCCGAAGAGGTGCCCGAGTTCGTGACCGTCGCCGATGCTCCAGGGGATAGGGTCGTGGTCGTGCCGACGGTGATCGTGGAGGACGCACCCGCAGGGCCGGTCGCACCGGTAGCCCCAGTCGCCCCAGTAGGGCCTTGGCTGCCTTGCGGTCCGGCGGGGATGCCGAAGTTGAGGACCGCCGCGAGGGACGAGCCCGAGTTCGTGACGGTGGCCGAGGAGCCTGCCGAGAGGGTGGTCGTGCTGCCGACCGTGACCGTGGCCGCAGGGCCGGGCGTCCCGAGCTCGACGGAAAGGACCGCAGGGGCCGTGGCTAGGACGGCGACCTCAAGCGTGCCGGTCGTCTCGGCCACCGTGACCGAGAGCGTCCCCAGGACCTGTGACGAGATGGAGATGGGCACGGCGGGTAATTAGTCGGTGACTTGGTCGATGATGTTCAGGCGCATCGTCTCCGAGTAGAAGACGGTCGTGCCGTAGGCAAACTTGATGTCCCAGCGGGCCGAGCCCAGCGTCCAGTTGGCGGTCGAGGAGTAGGAGCAGACGAAGGACAGGCCGTCCACCGCCATCGTGATCGTGGTCGGGTAGGTCTGGCCAGCCGCGTCGATGATGTACGAGGTGACCGTGGTCGTCAGCAGATTGGCTGGACCGCCCGTCTGGGGCGTGAAGGTCACGGTTCCCGCGAAGGTCGTACCGCGCTTGAAGGTGACGCTGTTGCTCATGGTCTAACCTTGGAGGGGGGTCAAATCAGACGAGGATTTCAGCGGTCCGGGTCAGGCCACCGCTGTTGAAGTTTTTATCATAGCCCGTCCAGGATCCGGACCAGTCGTCGTTCTCGGCGGAGTTAAGCGGCCAGTCGATGTCGGGGGCGTCGTCTCCGGCCTCGTAGTCCAGCTCGCCGTAGAAATGGACGTTGTTCGGCATATACAGCGACCCGATGAGGTGCTGGGTGATGACCCAGCCTGTGGACAGATACCAGTTGAGCGAAGCGACCTTGATGCGTTGGCAGTTGTAGCGCTTGACGGCCCCGTGGAAGGATTGAATGAGGCCGCCGTAGACCACCTCGGTCGGGGTCGTGATCTCCACGGACTGACGCTGGCGGATGATGTAATATTCCCGCAGGTCGCCGTGCTGCCCTGAAGTGTTCCATGGCTTGCTCTTGGTCTCCGCGTCCGAGCCGTCAGCCATCACCGCAAGAAAGGGCCTGTCGATATATCCAGACTCGCCGCCGCCGTCGCGGTTGCGGATGAGGTAGACGCCCCAGGAGTCCGTGCCGTCGTTGTTGGCGTTGGCGATTTCCACGTCGCCGCCCTGCGAGCACCAGACGCTGGTGGCATCGGTTCCGGTGGTCAGTTTCCCGGTCGGGTAGACCGCGAAGCCCTGCACGTCGAACTCCAGCGTCATCGTCGTCGGCATCGCCGTCAAGGCTTGGGCGACCACGCGGCCCTTGGCGACCATGACCTTGTCGCCGACCATCTTGACCTTGAACTGCTCGGGGCCGTATTCCTTCTGCGGAGGGAACAGGATTTCCAGCGAGTCACCGTGAGGCGACTGAACGAGGTTGTAGCCGACGCCGGGTTGGAGTTCGCCCATGGGTTAAGCGATGTCCGCGTAGGTGCTCGGGTAGACGGCCTCGGGCCATCCCTCGTTATTCAGGCGGATGGTGTAGGTGCACTTGTAGATCGTGCCGTACTCCTCGAAGTTCACGCTCGAGAGCAGGAGCTTCGCGCCGTACTTGCCTTCCCATCCAGGGTTTAAGGATGTGCCGATATAGGTAGGGATGATAAGCGGAAGTTTGGCACCCCAGTTGGAGTCGAAGGACGAGCGTCCGACCAGCTGCCAGAAGCGGCCGACGGTGGTCGCCGACTTGACGTACATGATGCCCGAGAGGGTCGTCGTGCCGGCGAGGTAGTTGCCCTTGCCGAAGTAATAGGGATAGGCTGGGTCCTTGAAGCCGATGAAGGTCGTGCCCTTGGCGTCGTCGAAGTGGGCGCCGTTGAGGCCGTAGTACTTGCCCGGCACGACGCTTGAGGCTGGGTAGACGGGTGCGCTATAGGTGCCCGTGCCATAGCCCGCGATGGCGGTGCCAGGAGAACCCGGGCTGGAGACACCCAGCTGCTGGCGGAAGAAGTTAGGGTGGCTTTGGATGGTTTCCGTCTGAAGGCCGACGGCACCGCTCATGTTGGCATCCGTATTATCCGCGTCGTTATTGATGCCCACATAGTCGACCTTGTACTGCACGCGCGAGGTCGTGGAATAGTCGGCCGTCACCTTGAAGGCCTTCATGTAGGACTTGATGGGATGCGAGTCGCCCTTGGCCGGAGGCGTGGCAGTGACATCGCCCCACCAGAGGACCGTCGAGGTCAGCAGGCCGTAGCCGTCGTTCTGGATGGTGACGCCCTTCTGGTAGACGAGGGTAGTCAGCGGGTTGCCTTTTTTGTTTACAGCCATGGAAGGTTAGCGGTTGTCCATCGCGTGGGTCTTGCGGCGGACGGATTTGGTGAAATCTGTGTCGATGGAGCCCTTGACGAGGTCGCCCATCTTGGAGTCGATGCTGGCGAGCAGGGTGTTGCTCTCTTGGATCGCGGCGACCTGCGGGGAAGCGCCGACGCCGATGACGCCGGAGCCCATGGAGGCCTCGCCAATCTTGGTGCCAAGGGCGGTGAGGGCTGCGGAGTCTGGATTTGGTCCTGTATCTGGTCCGCCAGCGTTGTTTCCTGATGTTGCTAGGTCTAACGCGGCTTGTGTTTTACCAATCAATTCAAACCCAGGAATACCAAGCAAACCAAGCCCCTTAGTCATCGAACCAATTGGACCTTTACCAAACAATAAATTATAGGCTCCAGTTGCAGAGATGAACTGCAACAAATGATAGAGCCTCGTCAGCTTATCCATCATCGTGTCCATCTGCTGCAAGGTCTCATTGGTCATCACCGGAGTGTTGCCAAATGTATCCCGCAGTTTTGCCCGCGTCTGGTCGAGCAAAGGCAAAAGGTCGGCCGCCACCTTGTCGCCGAAGATTGCCGTCATGATGGCCAGCTTATCGGCGTCCGATGTAGCCCCTTCCATGGCCTTCGCCAATTGCAGGAAGATGTCGGTCGTCTTGATGGTGCCTGATCTAACTTGGTCTTCCGTATATCCTAACGCCTTCAGCTTATTAATGGCTAATTGATTGCCGGAAGCCGCGTCCTTCATCAGGATGCGGAGTTCTCGGGCGGCCTTTCCAACGGTCTGCATCGATACGCCTGCCTCCTCGGCGGCGGCGGCTAGACGCTGGAAATCCTCGCCATCCATGCCGGCCTTTTGGGCTTGGTCAGCGATATCGGCGTATTTCTTGAAAGAGTCAGCGACGAAATGCAGGCCTGTTTCAGCCAGGGCTAAGGCTTTATCGAACAAAGCCATGGCACCGAAAGCCGATGTAAAGCGCTTGGTAAGGTCTGCCGCGAAGTTCTCGGAGGCCTTCTTGACGCGGTTCAGGACGACGTCCGCGTTGCTTTTAGCCTGGAGCTCTAGTTCAAGTTTGCGGGCCATCGGAGGTTCTTACCCTTGCCGATTGGTCAAGGAGCGACTTCTGCAGCTCCTCCTCCTCCGTGGTCATCAGTTGGATGTCCGATCCGCCCTGCCCGATGCTGTTGAACCCTGTCGACATCCAGACGGCTTGGGCTTCGGGCATCATCCAGGCACGCTCCTCGGGAAAGCCGTGCTTCATCAGGTTGCAGACCACCTGCAGGACCCACGGGATGGTATTCACGGAGCCCGAGGTCGAGCCCTGCTTCTCCCAGAACTTGGGCCATTGGGTGAGCATCGTGAAGGTCACGAACTTCTCCAGTTCCGCGTTCAGGTAGCCCGGGACGTGCTTCATCTTCAAGGCTTGCCATTGGTCCTTCCAAGTGACGCGGTCGATGGGCTCCTCGGCGCAAACCTTGACGGCGAGGATGAGGTCGGCGGCCGTGATCTGCTTGCCCTCTAGGACCAGCGGTGACTCAAGGGCCAGCAGATGCAGGCGATGCTTGAGGCAAAACGGATAAACGAAACGTCCCAGGATACGCACCCGGGACGGCTCGGTGAAGGCTCGGACGAAGCGCTTATCCAAGGCTTACGAGTAGGAGGCGATGGACTCCCACTGCTTGGCCTTGATGCTGACCTTGACGAACTCCTTATTGCCGCCCTTTTCCTCGAGCGACTCGATGACGCCCGTGAAGGACGAGGTCACGCCCAAGTCGGTGGCGACGGCGAAGGTGATGGCCGCGCCGAGTTCCGGCATATCCGAGGTCTTGCAGATGCCGTCGACGGTCAGTTCACGCATCACGCCGTCGTAGCGGGCGGTGACGGTCTTGCCGGTCTCGTCTTGGACGGTATCGTTCAGCTCGTAGTTCTTCGTCAGCGTATAGGACTGGACGTAGAGGTTAGAGACGGTTCCAGCGACGCCATAGAGGCAGGTCGTTCCTTTGAGTACGGCAGCCATAGTTGGTTCTTAACCTTGGGGGTTTAGTCAACCTTACGCGGGGAGGACGCAGAGGACCCCATAGGACAGGGTCGTGTGCCAGATGCGGGACTCATGGTCGTCGGCCTCGGCGTTGGGGGTGATGTCGTAGAGATGGGCGTCGCCGCCCGAGGTGAAGACGGCCCCAAGGTCGGTCACGCTGTCCATGTAGCCGGCCACGGCGGCGCAGCGGGCACGGTGGGCGGTGAGGGTCGTATCGTCGGCGGAGGACAAGACGTGGACCTCGACTTGGGCAAGGAAGTTGCCGAGGCCTTCGGGGAGGTCGGGCGGTGGATTGGCGGACGGGCAATAGCAGATGATGCGGGGCAGGGACTGGACGTCGGTCGAGTCGCCGGTGCTGATCTGCACGCCCGAGAACTCGGACTTGCCCGTGAGGTAGGCGGAGACGGCGGTCTCCACGATGTGGCGGATGGATTTGGTGCCCATTAGTTTTGTGCGTTAAATGCTCGGATGTATTTGCCTAGTCGGCGCATCACTTCCTTGTCGAGCTTGTTGGCCCGGACGTTCAGGACGTGGTTGATGGTGGTCGCCTTGGTCGCCACGCCATCGTTATCGCCTACTTGGTTGCCGATGGTAAGGATGAAATTACCGTCATTCTGATTTCCGGAAAACTTAGAGTAACCATTTGTTCCCATATTGCGAGTAATCCAGCGCGGTAATTTGGAGGCTGATGCGTATTGAACTCCATCCATTTTTTTAGGTGTAGGTAAAGACATAAGAGTGTTGGCCCAACCTCCTTTAAGAAAGCCAACGGCTCTTTTTTTAAGCTCAATATACGGCTTTAGTTTAGTTCCATCGACTATGAACTTATTGCCGTTAAGGGCTGGACCGTTGTTTTTATGAATACGTCCATTATATCGATCTTTGAATTGCTTGTGAATGCCCGCTAAATCAGTTGTTTCTTTTGGGGCTTCCTTGGCCGCAACGCCATTTCCAAAACGGTTTTTAAATGCTTGGAAATCTTTTACAGGATTATTTCCTAACAGAATTTTTTTGAAAATACCGCGAGGGTCACGGCCTTCCTTATTTCGATATCCAATTTCAGTTTTTCTCATGCTAGCCTTAGCAATTGATTGCCAACGGATAAATCCGCCTATGTCACCCCAACTTAACTCACGCATCTTCTGAAATGCTACACCAGGGTCATCTTTAGGGCGAAAAATGGTTTGAATATCGATGTTCACGGCTTCATCGCCCCACTTCTTGGCCATCTTGGTCAGCCCTTGGCCGCCGCCCTTGGGCATCGGTGGGCTGTAGCGCATGAACTCATAGCAGCAGAACCCAGCCTCGCGGATGAAGGAGTCCCGCATGGTGATCCCGGTCGCCATCCGAAACTCGTTCAGGGCGAACTGGAAGCGGTCAAAGGACGCCTTGTTGACGACGACTCGGACCTCGGTCGACACTTACTGGGTGTCCGTATGGACGGTTAGGATGACCCAAGCCGACCCGGGCTTGTACTGGGAACCCACGATGCGCAGGCCTAGGTTGGCCGCTGTGACCTTTTTACCGATGGTTAAGGGGGTGATGGCTACCCCACCAGTCAAAGAGCCTGTAGAGCCTCCTACGAGGCCGTCTGCGGTGGTCCACGCGGAGGTCGTGGCGGCAACCTTGAGGGTAAAGGAGGTCTGGTTCACGAAGCCACCCGCGTCGAGGGTCTGGGTCAATTGGGCGTCCGAGGCCATGACCATGAAGGCTTCCCCGGTCGGGCAGGTCATCGGGATGCCGAACTCATTGAGCATCTCCTTAGCGTCGGCGAGGAAGGTCGGGTAAAGGTCCATGGCGTCTAACCTTGGCAGGGGGTAAAAACAAAAGACCCCCAAGGTTGCCCAAGGGGGTCTCGTCAAGCGGTCTAGCGACCGCGACCGTTTAGGCGGTCGTCAGGCGGCGGAGGCTCGTGGCGCGACCGACGGCGCAACCGAAGAGGAGCGTGGCGGTGACGTTGAGGTAGCCCGACTGTTCCTGGATGATCATGACCTGGACCGAGAGACCCGTGTTCGGGTCGGTGGCCTGGGACACTTCAGCACCCGGGATTTCGTTGAACGGAAGGGCGGTGGCGACGGCGATGGCGTCAGCGCCGCAGATGAAGCCCGCGAGGGACTCGCTGTTGGTGGCGAGGTTCGAGAACTGGTAGACCTGAGCGCCAGCGATGGAGCCGAGGGAGCCGGTGCTGATGACGTTCGCGCCGAGCTGGAAGGCGGCGATGATGGACGAGTCGCTGCGGAGGTCGGCGAGGTAGCCGTTGCCGAGGACGAGCGCACGCTTGTCGGTGGCCTTGGCGTCGTCGAGGGTCTTCTGGGCGGCGACCACTTCAGCGTAGGACAGGTTCGCGCCGGTGTTGGTGGACGAGCTGTAGTTGGCGGCGACGATGAGGCTGTTGATTTCCGTCATGCACTTCTGGGAGAGGGCGATGGCGGCCGTTTCCACGAAGTTGTTCGCGAAGAAGCCCATGCCGTATTCGCGGACGTCCAGAGGCGAGAAGCGGCTGGAGACCTTGAAGTGCTTGAGGGTGACGCTCGAGGAGGTGACGGTGGCGTCGTCCTGCGTGAGGTAGCCGCCAGAGCTGAACTCGGTGGCGGTCGAGGTGCCGATCAGCGGGACCTGGATGGTCTTGCCGGCGCCGGCGATGGAGGAGGTGAAGACGGACGAGAAGCCGTTGAGGACGGGCAGCTTGTTCGCGAGGGCGGAGATGACGCCCTGGGCCAGAACGGACGGGGCGGCAGCAACAGAATTAGCCATGGTATATTAGGAGTGAATTAGGGTTAGGGAAAATTAGACCTTGATGGACGCGTAGATGGCTTGGGCGTTCTTCGCGAAGAAGTCGGCCTTGGCCTTCGGGTCGGTCAGGGAGTTGTAGGTCGCGAGCACGTCGGCCTTGGCGGCGGCGTTGTCGGAGCCCGGGATGATGGCCGTCGGTTCGACGCCGACCGAGGCCGCGATCTTGGCGGCTTCCTTGGAGGCGGTGACCTTGGTCGCTTCGAGTTCGGCGACCTTCACGGCGAAGGCATCACGCTCGGCCTTGGCGGCTTCGAGGGCGGCACCGAGGTCGGCGAGGGCGGCGTCCTTCGTGACGAGGTCGGCCTTGATGGCGGTCAGTTCGTCAGCGGCGCCGATGGTGAGCTTCTCGACGGTGGCACGGAGGTCGTCGCGTTCGGCGGTGAGCGCCTGGGCGAGCATCTCGGCGGTGGCGAGCTTGTCTTCGATGGTCATCTTAATCTTGGAGAGATGGTCAACCGCGAGGGCTTTGGCGGCCAAGTCATACATCGGGTTCTCTTCGTCGTCGTCCTCTTCGGCCTGTTCCGTTTCGGGGCTCAGGTCGGCAGGGTCGGCGACTTCCACGCCGAGGGCGGCGACGGCTTCGCGGTTGGCTGGGTCGTTATCGATGAAGACGTCCGGGTCGAAGCCTTCGTCGAGCAGGCCTTGGACTTCCTTGGCTTTGTATTCGGGGGCTGGTGCCGAGCCCGCGTTCATGATCAGGCGGAAGTAGTCGAGGCCGGCGGCCTTGAGGTCTTCGACCGTCTTCTCGCGGTCAGACTCGGGGCGGTTCGTCAGCAGGGCGACAGGATAGCCTTCGGCCTTGATGTAGTCGATGACGCGCTGGACGGGCTGTCCGTTTTCGAGGATGGTGCCGTCGATGTCCGAGATGATGATTTGAGGCATAGGGTTATTTCTTTTTGGCCGGGACGGCAGGGGCAGGGGCGATGCTGTTCTCGGCCCACATGGCGACGGCTTCCGAGAAGGAGTCCGCAAGGCCAGTGACGAGGTTGCGCTGTGCGGCTTGCTTGCCGGAGAAGACCTGACCTTCCATGTCCTCGGCTTTGACGAGCTTGCGGGTCTGGAGGACGGCGCCCTTGAAGTCGGCGTGGATTTCGTCGACGCCTTGCTGGAGGTTGGCGACCTGCTCCTCGGAAAGGGACGTTCCAGGGATGCCGGCACCCTTGAACTTACCCGACTTGATGACGACCATCTTGATGCCTTGGGCCTTGGCCATCTCGGTCATGTCGGCGATGGTCATATAGACCCCGATTGAGCCCACGGTCGAGGAGGGCGAGGCGACCACCTTGTCGGCGGCGCTGGCGATCCAGTAGGCGGCGGAGGCCATCTCGGAGTCGGTATAGGCCATCGTCGGCTTGCTGATGTTGCGGACCTTGTTGGCGAGTTCCTCGACGCCCGTCACCGTTCCGCCAGGGGAGGACACTTGGAAGGCGATGCGGGTCACCTGCGGGTTCGCGGAAAACTCGTCGATGGCGTCTGCGATGGCGTTGACGTCCACGGCGCCCGTCATCTTCTCGATGGGCGACAGGCCTTTGCCGATGACGCCAGCGATCGGGATGACGCCCGTGCCGTCTTCGGCGATGTAGGCCTTTGGGACTTCGCCGAAGAGCTGGGCCAGCATATCCGTGAAGCCGAACTTCTCGGCGAGGATGCGGTGGTCGTTCGCCTTCGCAGGGTCAATAAGGAGGGCTTCGCGGCCGTTCAGGCCATTGAGGAGGAAACGCATTTTAGGAAGAGGTCTCGGTTTCCGCGTCTGGCTGCGGAGGGGTTGCGGACTGTTGGACAGTACCGGGAGGCGTGTTGATGAGCAGGTTGGACAGCGTCTCGAAAGGCACGCCGTAGGTCTTGGAGAGGTCGAGCAGGTAGCGGACGTTCTGGGCCTTGATTTCGGCTTCCTCCTCGAAGTTCATTCCGCGCTGGTTGTATACTTCGGAGAAGGACAGGAGGCCGATGCGGAGGTCTTCGCGGTCGTTGGCGGAGTCACGGCCACCGTCCACAGTCACGCTCTTCGGGGTCGTCCAGGAGACGCAGTTCCACTCGGGGTCGTCGGGCAGTTCGCCGTTGGCGATGGCCTGACCGATGACATAGCCCCAAGTCGGATTGCAGAGCGTCGTGATCATGACGTTCTGGTACTTACCGAAGACACGGCCAGCCTTGGCGGTGACGAGACGGACGGAAGCCCCGCCAATCTTGGAAGGGTCGGAAACGAACTCGTAGGGCAGGACGCGGACGATGTCGCGCTCAAGTTCCTGCAGGAAGCCGATGGCTTGGGAGCCACGGTTGGAGGTCAGCAGCTGAAGGTCTTCGCCGGGTTCAAGGGCGAGGATTTTACCGCCCATCGAGGCGTACTGCTGGCCCTGCGTGCTAGGGGTCGACTGACCCATCTCGGCGGCCATGTCGGTCGGCATGAAGCCCCCGGTCTTCTTGAGGACGCGGGTGACGTCGCCGTGGTCACGCATGGCGAGGACTTCAAGTTGACGCACGTCCATGTCGTCCTGTACCGAGTTGACGGCGCTCTGGAGGACAGGGACGCCTCGGGCACCGCTGGCCCACTCCTGGTCGACGATGTGCATCACCGCGTTGGAGATGACGTAGCGGGCGGAGCCGTCGGAACGGTAGATCGAGTAGCCGGCGAGTTCGCCGTAGGGGCCGAACTGGATGCCGTCGTGCATACCGGGCGGAGCGACGTCAGGATAGATTGGGTCGCCACATCGGTGACTCTCCATAATCTGTAGCTTCGCCATCCCAGAGCCATTTCGGGTTTTGATGGCAAACCCATCTCCGTCTCGGAGCATCCCACGTAGCAGGATAGATTGCACTTGGCTGAACGAAAAGCGATTGGTGATATCGCACTTCTTGGACCACTCACTAAAATAGTCGTTATAGGCTTCGCGGGCCTCTGGCGTCGATGCGTGGGACTGATGCTTGATGCCATCGCCGACGCTGTAGAGCGTCAGGTCGTTGAGGATTTGGTTAAACAGACCGCTGTTGCGTTCGGCCCAGCGGCACTTGCGGACCATCGACAGGCGGTCCCACGGAGTCAGGTCGCGGCGGAGGTCGCGAGGCTGGGCGCCGTACTGCCCAAGGCGTAGGCGGGTAAGGCCAACGCTCTGCCAGCTGCCGGCATCGGCTTGGGGCTTGGGCGTACCCTTGCGGGCCTTGGTGGTCGGACGCTTTTTTACTGCCATAGATTAGTTGCGGATGGGGTTGTTCCAGTTCGTGCGGCCGACCGTCATGCGGACCGACATCGGGTAGGTCGCTGGGAACTGCACTCCAAGGGCGTACTGGGCCTCGGCGAGCATCTCCTTGGGCTGCATCGCCCAGGACTTGGAGGCGGACGAGCCGCTGTCCGAGTAGGAGGTCATGTTCAACCCCTGCGTGATGGCCGCCACGGCTTTGTCGCGGATTGCCAGAAGTTGGTCTTCGGTGAGGCCGATGAAAATGCCGGATGCCATGGTCTTAACCTTGGCGGGCGAGTAAAAGGGGGCGTGCCGAGGGCCAACGATCCGAACCTCCAAGCCATTGTAGGTCCCCACAAACCCCCGGCACGCTTGCTATGAATGTTTCGGTCTTGGCCATAAAGTCAACCAATGGGTGCCTCGGCGTCCGTGGTGGTGGCTTCCCGACCGACGACGCCCCAGCGGACGGCCACCAGCATCGCCAGCACCTCGCAGTCTAGGGCATGGTTGTCTTGGACACCTTGCGGAAGTATCCACATGGGCTTGCCCGTGCGCTTGTCCTTTACGCGGACTTCGGAGTTCAGCTGCTTGACGTAGTCCTCGGAGGCGTCCCGAGGGTAGGTGTGCAGTTTGCGGACGCGGAGGCCGTGCAAGAGGTCCTTGGCTGCCATCGCCGAGAAGACGATGAGGGAGACGCGGGTCGGCTGTCCAGGGACGATGATGGCCTGCGGGTCCGAGTAGAAGCGGCGGGTGGTTTGTCCGTTGGTCGATGTCACTGCGAAGTCTTCTGAGCCTGAGCCCTTGGTCGCCTTCCAGCCACGCCGACAACACTCGGCGTAGACGGTCTGGGTATTGTCGCCCGAGTCGACCATGACCATCGCCTTGTGGATGCCGTGCTTGCGGGCGAGGTCATCGAGGCCGGACCAAGTCTCGACTTTTTCAAAGGCCATCAGGCGGCTGTTGCCGTTGCGGGACCATCGACGGATGATGACCCAGAAGTGACCGCGCTGCACGTCGACGCCCATCGTGCGGAACGGTACGCTGCCGGCGGGTGCGTTCTCGCGGGTAGCAATCTGGGCCTTGGGCGTGATGACGGCTTCCTCCGCCCAGTCGTCGGTGAGGGCGTAGTCGGAGGCGTTGACCGGGGCGACCATCGAGCCGCCGTCTTCGGACCAAGGAAGAGCAAGCCTCTTCTGCTTGAACTGACGACGCAAGTCATCGAGGCCGTAGGCGTCCGAACTTTCCTTTGCCTTCAGCATCAGCACGCCAAGTTCACCCCAGGACATCGTCGCTAGGCTGTTCCAATGCAGGCCGATGTGGCCCTTGTTGGACGAGATGGCGGTCGGGACGAACATCCCGCCGGCGTTGGCCTGCAGTCGGCTTGCGTTCGTGTCTGGCAACCGAGCGTTGCATCCGGCGCATTCGTAGGTCGTACCCTCGTTGACCTTCGCCAAGTCCCACGTCCCGCTGACCTTGGCCTCCTCGGGGAAGCGGACCTGCTCCCAAATCCAAGGCTGAAGATGACCGCAGGACGGACACTTCATGTTCCAGTCACGCTGATCGGTGGACTCGTGCAGCTGATGGAACTCCTGCCCAGCCGTCCCGCCTTGGGACATGAAGATGCGTTTGCCCATCCAGCCGAAAGCCGTGACGCGTGCGCTAAGTTCGGCGAGGTGCCCTGGCGGGGCCATCCAGCATTCGTCCGCAATCGTGTAGCGGAGGGACAGGCGTTGAAGGTTCGCCTCGTTCCAGATGCCACGGCAATAGACCGTCATGCGGTCGAAGTCCGCGGTCGTCGAACGGTCGAGGTCGTCGGCGGATAGGCGAGCCTTTACTGGCGGACAGTTGTTCCAGACTGGGCGGAGATAGCGGATGGAGAAGTCCTTTGCTTCAGCGTCGGTCGCCTGCAGCACCATCGTCGGCCCTGGGGCGTTTGCGACGACGTGGCAGGTAAACAGGCGGGCGAAGAGCGATTTGCCAGATTGGATGCTGGCGAGTATGGTCAGCAGTTTCGTCTCTGGGTCGGCGGCGATGCGCAAGGCCTCCGCGATCCATGGCGTGCGGTCCGAGCGGAACGGCCCAGGCATCGGAGAGTCGGGGATGGCCTGCACGTTCTCCTCAAGCCAATCGACGACGTCGCCCGAGTCGGCAGGGCGAAGGACGTTCCGGCCTACGGACAGGAGTTCATCCTTCGTCATTCTCGGAAAGTTCTGCTTTGGTTTTACGCACCCAAGCCTCGATTGCCTTCACGGCCTTGGCTGGGTTCTCTGGGTTGCAGGCCTCGGCGACATCCAGCGCTAACTTGTCCAATCGGTTGACGACTTCGCCGGTGATTTGACGCATCGCCTCGGTGGCTTCCTTGGAGCTGATGTATTCCTTCGCTAGGATGAGCCGACGCTCCTGCTCCTCCTCAAGGGCGACCAGCGTCTTCAGGGACTGGTTGTAGGCCGTCTGGTATTTGCCTTGGTTTGGATCGCCGGACTCCATCGCCCCAAGCCAGACGCCTCGGGCTCGTCCTACCAGTCGGCGGTGTTCGGTGATGGTGTCGGCGAGGGTGCCGTCGTCGAGCTGCGCCGGCGCCGCCATCGGTGCCCTGCGGACGCGGGCATCTTCCTGCGCCTGACGCCACGCTACGGCCGCATCGACCGAGTCGACAGGCATCCCCTTTTTAACTAGGACAGAAACGCGCTGCTTGGTCAGTCCAAGGGCATTTGCGATGTCGGTTTGGCTAGGCATCTTGTTCGACGATACGAACCCACCAGATTAGATCGTTCAGTTTGATGATTGGTATGCCGTAGGACATACATTCGCTGACGTAGAATTGACCGGGCTCCAGATCGTCTGGGATGAGGATGCAGGCATACTTCTTTCCAAGGTGTCGTCGATATGTTAGGCATTGGGCCATTGCAACCATTAGGCCCTGCGATGTGCATTCCTTCTTAGTTTCGATTGCCCAGTTTGAGCCAACGAAGTCGGCACGCATCCCGCAACCATTCAGCTTAACCTCGGCTTCATGGGTGATGCCGTATACATCCAAGAGTTTCGATATATGCTTTTGCATCTCTAGTTCCGAGCGGTAGCGCTCGCTGACCTGCAGGTGGTTGGTAGCTTTTGCAACCTTCCTGGTTTTTGCCCTTTCAATGAGAAAATTGTCTCGCTTGCACTTGTCGTAGACCCCTGCTTTTGAGATGGCTGACCGGATTACATCTCTGGAATAAATGAAGCCAAAGTTGCGTCTTGTCTCGTGGATTGTGCCGCACCGTGCGTATGCCTCAACGATTGCCAAGTTTCGCTTGGCTTTTTCAAGACGAACTTGCTCGGCTAAGTCTTTGGCTGGTTTATCACAGGCTCTCATGGTCAACAAATGAAATCAGGCCTTTTTCCTCATTTTAATCTTTCGCTGGTGTCCCGCCA
>Ga0213922_1000528_pt1 | contig 17632 bp, 22 predicted proteins | sample McNCre2917MG_FD_165060 | JGI IMG/M metagenome (GOLD analysis project Ga0213922, IMG submission 165060) | Freshwater microbial communities from McNutts Creek, Athens, Georgia, United States - 29-17 MG | ecosystem: Environmental > Aquatic > Freshwater > Creek | place: USA: Georgia | collected... | reverse complement strand
CCAACAACAACGATGTAACGTCTCAGGCGGTTGCTGGCACTTTGGCGGCTGGCACCTACACCGTCAAAGATGCACTGACTGACACCAACTATCAGATTGCATCAAGTGGCAACACTAATGGCGTCCTTGTGATTACTGCTGCATCCAGTAGTTCCAACTCATCAACAGCAGATGTTGAACGTCAAGTTAGTGCTGCAACACATGCTCCTCGTGAGATTACTCGTCCACAAATCAACAGTCCACGAGACAGTGAAGCAGGCAAAACTAAACAGTTCACCAACGTGGCTGTTGTACCGAATGATGTAACACTGCCATTTAACAAAGAAGACCCATTGGCAGTGCTGTCTTCACCTGATGCAAATGAACCCACGCAAACAGTAACTTTGGCTGATGCCAAGAAGATGATCAAGCAGTCTGCATCCAGTGCAACAGCTGGTGGTGGTACAGGCGGTGACCGTGAAGTGCGTGTTCCTGTTAGTCGCAACTCTCTTGCTGAGATCGTCAACGGTGGCGTCAAGCTACCCACAGGCGTTGAACAGCAATTATTCGTGGTGAAAGCCAACTAAGAGAGTTACAAAATGAAACACACTAAAAACAAAATCGCATTTATCGCAGCTCTTGCTGCTGGTACAGCTGCAAATGCACAAACAGTTCCCAACATTGGCAGCGTGTTAAATCAAACACAGGTCCCTGCCATTCAACAACCTGAAAGCAAGTTGCCCAACATCGGCGGTATTCAAATTGAACCGCCCATGCAAAAGCTGCCTAACAATCAACCCAAGATTAATGTCCGCGAACTTGCCATCGTAGGTAATCGCGAAATTGACACTGGTAGCTTGTTGGAACAAATTGCTGGCATGGCTGGCAAAGACATGAGTTTGCAAGAGCTTGAAGACATAACTTCAAAGCTGACGCATTACTACCGTATCAAGGGTTACTTTGTGGCTCGCGTGTATGTGCCAGCACAACAAGTGGTGGATGGAAAGGTAACGCTGCGAGTGGTTGAAGGTAACTACGGTCAATTCATTTTGAAGAATGAATCACTTGTCCGTAATGACGTTGTACAAGGCATGTTGGACGATGTGAAGAAGTACGACATTGTTTCGCTTGACACTTTAGAGCGTGCCATGCTCATCATCAACGACACGCCGGGTGTGCAAGTCACTCGTGCTGATGTGATGCCTGGACAAAAGGTGGGCACCAGCGACTTTGCGGTTGATACGGCTGCAACCAAAGCCAAGAACGGTTTTGTCACCTATGACAACTATGGAAGCGTTTACACAGGTGAACACCGATTGAGCGTTAATGCAGATTTCAATTCACCCACAGGAAGCGGTGACCGACTGAGCTTGAGTGGCATGACCACAAACCGTACGGGCTTGTTGAATGGTCGCGTTGCTTATTCCAACTTGTTGATGTCCAATGGTTTGCGTGGTGAAGTTTCAGCTGCACACACACAGTACAGTTTGGGCAACACCTACGCATCACTTGACGCTAAAGGCACGGCTGATGTTGTGGACGCAACACTCACTTACCCACTTCGCCGCATCCGAGCCCAAACAGTTGAACTGAGCTTGAACGTTGCCAGCAAGAGCTTGGAAGACAAAATCAACTCAACCAGCACAGTCACGCCCAAGACTTCAAACACCGTTACAGCTGGTGTCAACGTCCGTGATGAACGTGAACTGTTGGGCTTTGATGGTTTGACACAAGCTAACTTCGCTGTAACTGTGGGCGATTTGAAAATCAACAACGACACCGCACTGGCAACGGATGCAGCAGGTGCACAAACAGTTGGCAATTTCAGCAAGGCTGTTTTGTCACTGAGCCGCGTGAGTTTGTTGCCAGAGCAGTTCACGCTAACCACATCGGTTAAGTCGCAAACTGCGTTGAAGAGCAAAAACTTGGACAGCAGCGAACGCATGTCTGTTTCGGGTAGCTCTGGTGTATGGGGTCATCCCCCTGGCGAACTGATTGGCAGCAATGCCACTTTGTTCAAGGTCGAGTTGTCTCGCCCATTGCCAACCTACGAAGGTTTGCAGCACAACTGGTTTACGTTTTATGACTTTGGGCAGGCATCTGCAGCTGTTCCTGTAAGCAGCACAGACAATCGCCGAAGCATTAGTGACGTTGGCTTTGGCTGGTCTGGCAACTATCAAAGCCTTTTCTTCAAGGCGCACGTTGCACACCGCATTCAAGATGCAGCACCAACCAGCGAACCCTACGCACGTAACAAGTTCTTGCTGCAATTGGGCTACAACTATTAATGGGAGGAGAAGGACCAAGGCGCTTGGCCTTATCACCGAAACCTAATCAATGCAGTAGTTGTGCGTATGTGTTGGTGGCTGATGGTGCAAGTACTGGCTTGCGTTGCGGTCTTAGCTATTACGAACAACCGGCATCATTGCGGCAGCAAAAGCGATTGAGTACGTACCCAATCGTTGCCGCAATTCATCACTGCCCATCTTGGGCAAGCAAAGTAACAGGAGTATTGAAGAAATGAACAAAACAGAACTTATCGAACACATCGCCAGCAAATCTGACATCAGCAAAGCTGCTGCTGGTCGTGCATTGGAAAGCATTGTTGACGCCGTTAAGAAAACACTCAAAAAAGGTGGCAGCGTCACCTTGGTTGGGTTTGGCTCTTTCAGCGTTGGTAAACGTGCTGCACGTACTGGTCGGAACCCTCGCACTGGTGCTGCAATCAAAATCAAAGCAGCCAAGGTGCCAAAGTTCAAGGCTGGTAAAGGTCTTAAAGACGCTTTGAATTGAATAAGTGCTAATTCAAAATGGTACTAGTCATATGATCTATTTTTCATATTTTTCATATTTTTGAAAAACTTAACTTAAGGTTTTCATTTAGCATAGCCTGTACAGTGCTGACTGCTTGTCGTATATGCTGCATCATTAATTCTTTGGGTAATACATGACCAAAAAACGACAAGTTGGTTCCGACAAACGTGCAACCGTTCGTGTCATGCATTTAGCAGCAAGTGGGCAGAAGGGTGAACTCGATGTGACACCCAATTGGCTTGGGCACACTCGTGGCAGCGCTCGACTGGATAAAGCACTAATCCAAGGTGCAACCATGAAGGAGCTTAGAGCTATACGTGGTGCCATTAACGAGCACTTTGTCCATCTCCGCATTGAACACGGTTTGGAAATTCACAAAAATGGTGATGTCTACCTCATAGCTGTGCCCAAATAACGCATGGCTCTTGGATGAAAACCTTAACTTAAGGTTTTCATTTCGCATAGTGCCTGCCATGCCGACAGCCTCGTTTATCGACACGGACACGGCCTTGAAGAAAAACGCTCTGCCGCGCCTCTAGCCCCGTTCTTGGCTATGGTGTGAGCAAGTCCAAGGGGTTGGGGCCGCGCTTATCTGGTGGCAACATACGACGAGCTGCTTGGTCAACGAAATTGGGGTCCGTGATTGATGGCGGCGCAGTCTTTGGAGCAGCTGGTTTTGCTTTAGCAACAGCCATGCGTGTAGTTGGTGGCAATGGAGTTGCAGTTTTGACGGGGCGATACGCAGGGGTTGCCTCTGCCTTTGCTTGGGGTAGTGGGCTGGGCTTGGGCAATGGACGAGGTGGTGCAGCGTGGGGTATGCGCTTGGCCTTACGTGCCAGCGTCTTTGCCTTCTTGGCAACTTGGGGCTTGAGTGTTGCAGCTGGTTTGCTTGCGATGCGCTGCTGTGTTGCACGTTGCTGCTGATACGCGGCTATCGCTTTGTACGTGCTGGCATAAATTAACTGTTCAAGTTGCTGCCATTCTTGGTCTGTAAATATTTCTTGTATTCGCATGGGTGTTTCCTCCATGTATTTACACGGAGGGCATTCCCAGCGTTCCAAAGTTAGCTACTCGACTTCAGCCACGTTTTCAATGCTCCAGTCACTAAGTCCGCAGTCTTCTTCAGCTTCAAATTCACCACCATCCATTTCTATGGCGGCGAAGTAGGCTTCTTCTTCACTGGCGGCTTCAACTATTGCGTAGCAATGCACCGTGTAGCAAGCTCGCACTTTGTATTTTTTCAAGGCCATATCAGTACTCACTGCAAAGCATCAGCACCCAAAACTCACCACCCCAACATGCATACAGTTGAATGCTGGCAAGAGGGAAGTCGGTGTAGGGGATGTGTTGTTGGTCAAGCACCCGACCATTGCCATCATCAAGTGTCAGCTGCGCTTTGCAGCCCGTACGTACCAGCTTGGCAACAACAAAGTCCTGCTTGCCCGTGAACTGTGGCAAGTAGCTGGCGATTGCATCCATCAACCAGTACGCACCAGCACCTTCTGCCAAGTACTTGGTGCCATCAGTAAGCACTGCATGTGGGTACAAGCGGTAGTACCGCTCAGTGCCCGTGAAGTTGCTGAGTTGGCTGGCGTCAAATGCTTGTGTCATGTTCAGCGCACCAGTTGTGGCAAGTGAACAAGGTTGTCAGTGCCATACATGCCCTTGAGCAAGTTGATGGCATCACTGATGTTGTTGGCGCAGACTTGGGTTTGAACTACTAGGCCATTGGCGCGAACGTAGGCTGAATAAATGTGCATGTTGTACTCCTGTTGCAAAGCCATAACGATATTGGTGGCCTTGCTGAAAGTCGACCTGAAACCATGGCGGTCAGGCACAAGAAAACAACACGGAAATAAAAAACCAAGATTGCCAGTGGCTTGAAATGCAAAACATAAATACTTGCATCAGTTAGACATAGGTTTGCTCACCTCGAAGATGCCGTAATCCGTTCCCAGCCGTGGTCGTAACGTAAGACGTAAACGAACTATCTAACAGTTCGCCTCATCACACTACCCTTAACCGGATGCCTTAAAACGCTGCGGGCCCTCCCTCGCACTGACGTTTGTGATGTTGGAAATGGTTGGTAACGCAGAGATGCGTGAATGTAGGCTTATAAATTTTTATTTAGGCTGAAAGTGAGTGGGATGCCAATGAAATAAACCCACAAGCTAACTTGCAAATGCTCCCCTGATATAGAGCGCAAGTTGGTTGCGTATGGCGGCACGTAATAGGAGATCGCAAAACCTGCCTTCCTTGTTTAACAAGTTGTGCGTATATCAGTTGTTCGAAAGACCTCAGTGAAAGTTTTTCTTCAAGTCAAGCCTAAAGGGGCTTGGCTTGAGCTTCCTAGTGAAAGAGAAAATAAAAATAAATTCATTCTAAAAAAAATACGAGGTGCAGTTTGAGCGAACGCCAGTGAGTGAAAAATGCAATGAGTAGGGTTGCACTGCAAGTGCAAGCCATTAATCACCACCTGCATCCTGTCAAGTTTGAGTGAACTTCGCTTGGCACCAAAACACCCCCTTGATTTTGTGCATTTAGGGTGGTGAAACAAATAGATCGACAGGTTGCCAAGACATGTTCAGACTTGTGTTGACATATACAGGAGCAACACATGCAACAAACCCAAAGCCCAATCCGTATTGGCTACGTGCGAGTAAGTAGCGCAGACCAAAACACAGACCGCCAGCTTGACGGTGAACAGCTGACCGTCACCTTCACGGACAAGGCTAGCGGTAAAAACACAGACCGCCCCCAACTCCAAGCACTACTATCTGGCAATTGGCCTCAGGGAAGTGTGGTGGTTGTGCATTCCATGGATAGGCTGGCGCGAAGTCTCAGTGATTTATTGAAACTGGTGGAAGAACTCACATCGCGTGGGTTGGTTGTGCAGTTTCTGAAGGAAGGCAAGATTTTTCGAGGGGATAGTACAGATGCGATGGACAAGCTAATGTTGTCCATGCTGGGGGCGTTTGCCGAATATGAGCGCACGTTAATACGGGAACGTCAGCGCGAGGGCATTGCCAAAGCTAAAGAGAGGGGTGTTTATCGTGGGCGTATGCAGAAAATTACTGACGCAACCACCATTGCCCAGATGATTGCTAACGCCACGGCACTAGGCGCGAATAAAACAAAGATTGCAGCACAGTATGGCGTGAGCAGGGAGACTTTATACAAGTACGTAAAGATGCAAGAGTTGGATATGTCTGCAGCCAAATCCAAAACTTGCAAGCCTTAACTTAAGGTTTTACTTGTACTGCATGGGCGCAACAGCATCAAGCAAAGCCTTGTGTTTGTCGATAAATGCAAATGGCTTGGGGGCATCAAACGCTTCCTCGACCACTTGCAGGGCTTGCAGATGGTTTTGAGGTAAGCGACTTCTGTCCTGCTTGGCACCAAATGCAATGTCATTCACACGCTGGCCTGCATCTAGGTAAACCCAAATGTTGTGGTTTGCCATCAGCTGATTGCTAACGTCATCTACACGGCGACCAGCATGTGCTTGCTGCCTAATGACCAAATGCTTCATTTGCAACACACGCCCAAGCGGTGATGTGTTTTGCTTGAATGCCAGCTCGTCACTGCTTGCCATGCTTTGCACAGCATTCAGTGTTTTAAAGCCAACGCTCCAGCTGCGTTCGTCACTTGTCAACTCAGGCGGCGTTGCGTATTTGTCCAGCATGCCAGCCAAGATGAACGGGCTTGCGCTGTCGTAGCTGAATTGCAAGTTGGGGTTTGCAGTTTCACGCAGTTTGTTTTGGCAGGCTGTGAAGTACATGTGCCACACTGGTTGCGACACGCCCAGCATGTGCAGCCAATCTTGCCCAGCGTCAAAAGCATATTCATCGCGCATTGTCAGCAACAACATGAGCATGTTGTGCAAACCACCACGCCAACCAGTCGCACCAGCCAAACTCCAGCCGCCATGCTTAAAGTACTTAACTGCATCCCACCACTTAATAGTGTTTTGCGGGTTAGTACCTTGAAGCACGTTCAGCCACTTGGTTTTGCCCAAGCCGTTCGCTTCGATATAACGCAAGTTGCCCAGCGTCATTTGAATTAGCTGGTCATCGGTGCATTGGTGGAATGGTGACTTAGCGCCGTTCTTGGTGTTAAACCACAACGCCATGTCGATGGTCATGCTGTAGTCGAAGTACGTGCTGAGACTGCCTGCAATCCAGCGGCGAGCCTCCGCATTTTCATACTGCCATGCTGCAACTGCCGCGTCACCAGTCATTCCCTTACGCAAGTTCACCAAACCCTTTAAGCTGCCTTTGCCAATTTGGTAGCCACCACTATCACCAACAATTGTGTAATCGCCACGGGTGCGGTCAAACAATGTGCTGGTGAAGTTTGCGCCAATTTTTTGGCTACCAACTGAGTGCAGGCAAAACTTGTGATTGAACAGCTTGCTATTGCCTGTCCAAAACGCCAAGTCCTCAAGGTCAAAGTTGGCAGGCAACTCACGCAAAGGGGTTGCCCCCTGTTGCGTTAAGTTGATATAGCCAGGCGTGACCGCAGGAAGATAGATTGCACAAGGGTGCGGCGCACCCAAGGCAAAGCTGTTAGCTTTGTTCAAATTCATGCCAATGCTCCTTTCGCATATTCAGCAAATTCATCTTCGGTGAGATGGATTTCGGCGTCATCTGCATCAAAATCCAACTCGGCACTTGTTTGTTCTGGCGTGTACTGCGAGAACAAATCACAGCTACGTTCACCATCCTCGTCACACGCTGGCACCATGCAGGTGTAACGATGTGTTGCTGTTGCAAAGGTCAGCTCAATGCCTTCGCTGCTTGCAGCCATGCACACAGCACCTTTGACGTCCAAGTCCGCCAATTGCTTCATTACGAATGCAAAATCCGTAGAACGCACAACCAGCTTTGCTTTGCCAACAGCACCTTGCATTGCCAGTTGTTTGTCGCAGTCGTAACCGTCTTCGCCAAACTCGTAGCCAATGGACAAGCCCTTTTTGCTAAACCCCAAGTTCAGGGTTTTGTTAATAGTGCGCTTGTGCTTTTTGGCATACGCAGCAATCCAGTTGTCAAAGAACTCGCTTGTTGCATGAGCCAACCAGTCTGTTGTGACATCGCAGTTCCACGTGCTGTCCAAGCCGCCTTCGCAAAGGTCAACTTGCGGGTGCAGTGTTTTTGCAGCTTGGTAGAACGGTTGGAAGCTGATTGGTGGGTGGTTAAAGTTTTTAATGCTTTGTGCAACCACTTCGCCAGCAATGCCATCGGCATCTTCAATTTGCAGCTTGTTTTCCAGCTTCAACTGATATGCAAACAACCCACCTTCGGGCAACGCTTGGAAACGCTGCGTTGAGTTTGTTGTGTACATGTTGAACATTTGCTTGTGCAACAGACGCACTTCAATGCTGCGGCGTTGAATATTGCTCAAACACACATCGCCATCGAGCTTTGTAAACATGCCCTTTTGCAATGGCTTTGCTGTCACAACAACACCAGCGTCAACGCAAATATTGCTGAGCAAGAAGTCACCAGTTGCTTGACGGTAGACCAAGCGTTTGTTCGCTTGTACTTTCTTGCCGTCGAACCACGCGCTTTCCACTTTGCTGTTTTCGATAAACAGGTCAATGTTTTGCGCTACAGCGTTAGGCACGTTGAGCAAGTGCAGAGGTTCCAGCACACTACGCATAGTCACGGGCATTGCGCTGAAATCTTTGCGGTATGCGTCAGCCAACAAGTTGTTCAACATGTTGCTATCGTTAAAAACGTTCAGCACATTTTTTGTCGTGCCATCGCTCTTAACAACCACCAAGCTGTATAGCCACCATCGAACTGATGCGTGGCTGTTTAGCTGCTATGCCAGTAGTTCTTAGGTCGATTTTTTAAGCTCTGCGAGCTTGAGACCTAAAGATCCTTGTAATTCTTTCTGAACGTAATCAGAGATCGACTTCTTCTTTTGTCTTAAGGAGTCGATCTCTAATTTCGTGAGCCGAGCAGAGGTCTGCGATGTGCTGGGATTCGCTTCCGGCGATTGCATCGACTTTGATGATGTCATTTCCATTGCAGGTTTAATTTGCGGTGTGACGTTGCACAGTCACGAAGATACAAATTAATCAGGCTTTGGTAGGGGATACCAACCTTCTCTGAAATGTCTTTGAAGTATCCAATCGAATCTTCATCGAGCCTGATCGTGATTTGTTTCTTTAGCTGCGACGCATATGGATTTTTACGTGCTTTGGAAAAGTCATATTCTTTTTTCATGTGGCACCTTACTTGTAAAACTTGGATTCGGTTGTGGTTGCTTTTCGAGCAGAAATGATGCGAATGACGTTTCCAGTATCGCGATAGCAATGGCAAACCACCATGACACGCAATGAACTGCTCAAGCCCATCAAAACGAAGCGTTCTTCATCGTCCGAATGGTCAGGGTCATCAATCAGTTTTGCCTGTTCATCAAAAAAGACAGTCCTAGCTTCTTCAAAACTAACGCCGTGCTTTTTGAGATTTGCAGATGCTTTCTTTTCATCCCACTCAAACTTTAATGTGTTCATAATTACATTGTAGTTATTTTGTATTTTTCTGCAACCTTGATCAGTGCAAACAATAACGAGTGTGATCAGTATTTGGCAGCAGTAGAGCAATCGCGTGGTTGTGTAAAAACTGGGAACTTTGTCGGTTAACACGACATTCAAAACGCAGTAGTAATTGCGTTCTGACCTTCCATTAGAGCTTGCAAATTTTGTCCATTCGGCGAAGGTGACAACCGCCAATAGGTTGCCTAAAGCACGATTACAAAACGCTCAGTAAACCGTCTAAAGGCCTTCCACAAACCCTTCCACTAAAAGCGTCTGGGCTCGTCATTGCGGCTCATTGCACAGTGGCTCTACAGTTTTTGCAGGGGGAGGGGAGTGGGCGTTTGCCAGTCGAATGCCAATAGTCCAGCAACTGACCTTACATGGTCATTTGCAGCTTTAAGACAGGATTTTTTGTACAGTTTGCAATACAGAAAAAGTAACCGTTGCGGATACCGTTGCAAACCGTGAAGTAAATCGCAAGTATTACTTTTTTGAGTCCCCTGCGTCTACCAATTTCACCACCCGGGCACGGGAGAGAAGACCGATATTATGACACAGATTTTCCATCGTTTTATAAAAAAGTGCTGAGAAGTTAAACGTCGCGACTTAACCCCATGTGTTGACGTTTGTGCCTTGGCCCAACATCGCTAAAACGCTGGACTGTTGCGCTTTGAGGCTGGCTTGCGCTAACGCAGCCGTTGCCTTTTGGGCGGGCGTTGTTGGCGTGCTGACGTTTGGATTGGCAACGGTGTTTGCGCTTTTGCCATTCTTGCCTTGCATGTCTAGTGCTGCTTTTTGAGCACCTGCTAAGTCTTCGTGACGCAAGGCTTGGTATAGGCGTCCGAGTGGGCTGGTGTTGTTGGCTGCCATAGGTGGCATGCCAGAGGATGCATAGGCTTTTTGCGCTGTTGCCATGTCGCCGGACTTGAGCGCGGCAAACATGTTGTTCATGTTTTGCTGCTTTTGTTGTAGTCCGCTGGCGTACGTGCTTTGTCCAATGGTGTTGACTGTCATTTTTTTCTCCGTGTCGGGTTGAGAGGAGATAAGCAATAAACAGGCCTTGCTGCATTTGCCATGCTGAGCGGCAAATCATTGCCGCCTTGCGTAGCTTGGATCTCGGCTTAGGGATAAATAACTATGAAATCGCAAGTAAGTTCTACGGACCCAGGGCTTTTAGGTTCAGCAATGTTCTAGTCCTCTGCGTCTATCCGGCAACTTAAATTCTCAACATCTTTTTTGGGATTTTCAAAGCATTCACACATTGCTGATCGTTGCCACGGGTCAATTGCACATAAGCGATGTTGCGGTGAAAACTGATTTCTTTGATTTGCGATTTGGTCACGATGGCATCTTTGCGTAGCTCACTGCCAAGAAAAACGAAACCAAGAAGTTTTTGAATTGAGTTTTCATACACACCTCAGGATGACCTTACCTTGCACCAACAGTACAAAAATTGCTGTTCCGTGTTCATAGGGGTGTGATGATCAGACACTTTGCTACCCATCAATTCAAAACCTCGCCCAAACTCATCGTGCAGCTTTTGATCGTCATACCGCACAACATCTAAGCCGCTGCATTTGACAGGGCCTTGCGGTCCAAAAGTAGCCATCAGCACGTGGCCGCCTGTTTTGACTGATCGTTTAACGAGTTCTACATAGGCTCGTCGATCACTTTCCTCCGTCAGAAAGTGAAACACCGCTCTGTCATGCCACACGTCAAATTGTTTGGTTCCAAAGTCGTATTGGGTGACGTCACCAACATGCCAGCTCACCATGTCAGCTTTATTGCTCAAGCGTTGCCGAGTGAAGTCAATTGCTGCTTGTGAAATATCCAGCACCGATACATCCAAGTAACCCCTTTGCAGCAGATCGTCTACCAGTGTGGATTCACCTCCACCGATATCAACAATGGCCGCCGTTTTGTCTGGACAAAACTGCTCAATCAAGTCCAGAGATTCGCCAAGATGAGGCGCATACCAACTCACAGCATCAGGTTTTTTACTGCGATAAACCGTATTCCAATGTTCGCTGGTTTTCATATCTCCCCCATCAATTCATAGAAAACTATTTCACAAGTGAGGCCGCAGGGTCAAAGCCTCTTTGGTCTAACTATCAACTGATCATCTTCTTTCTTCAGAAGCCCCTCGGCTTTTAGGGCTGCAATTGCTCGATACAAGGCTTCGTGCGTCACGCCCAATTCGCTTGCAAGCGTTTTAAGACCAGAAGGAATGGGAAATCGTCCATCTTTACCTTCTGTCTCAATCAAATGCACAAGGCGATCGCGGATCGACTTCATGTTCAAACGCTCCAGATGTAGACGCAAACGGCGTACTTCACTGTTGAGCATATGGATCCATCGACTGGCAAATGCAGGGTCTTGATCTAATGATTTCGTCAAGGCTTTGACGGGGACTTTGATCACATGCGTATCCGCAATAGCAACCGCGTCACAGTGGTATCGAGAGACCTTCAGGCTTGCCTCACTGATAAACCCTTGGCGAGTGCGTTGCAGAACGACAGACTCACCATGTATACCGCTTCGCTCTAGGGTGACTTCGCCAGAAATCACATAGAACATCCACACGGGCATGGCGCCTGCAAAAAATACACGGTCATTCTTCTTGATCAATGCAGCTTCGCACTCTCCCCGTATTTCTGGAGGTAGAAGGGTTTTGAGTGCCTGTGGCAAAACAACTGTTTTCATATGATCCAAATCATATGGTATTTGGCGCTTGAAGCGCAAACTTCTACCCATGCCGAGATGAAATCCTTTCATCAGGTGTCAAGTCAAAAGGAGTTGCATATGTCTGTAGCGATGGAAATTCAAGTTGAAAACCTCAAGTGCGGTGGTTGTGCTCGCTCCATTCTGAATGGATTGGCAGTTATGCAGGGGGTGTCCAACGTAGAGGTTGATCATGAGAACAAGCTGGTGAAGTTCTCAGGTGAAGAGGCATCTCGCGCCGAAGTGGCAGAGAAGCTTCGCTCGATGGGTTATCCCGAAAAGGGAACCCTTGAAGGTTTGAGTGCAGGTGTTGCAAATGCCAAGTCATTTGTGAGCTGCGCCATGGGTCGTATGTCTTGAAACTTGATTGGAGATTGAAATGAAAAAATACATTCCTGTTGCATTGATTGCACTTTTGGCTGGTACACAGATTGCTGCCTTTGCAGGCCCCATGCACGATCACGTACAGCAAGCGGATATGCAAGCGACGCGAGATGAGATGCGAAAGAAGATGGAAGGCACCAATGGCATGCGTGGCAATATGCACGCCCAGATGGGTGACCATAAACACGGTGACATCAAAGATATGCCAGCCAACTCTGCGGAAATGCAAAAGCGCCGACAGCTCATGCAAGAACAGATGAGCAAGTAATAGAAAGGGTTACGGCCCTTGTCTGCGCCAGATTTGGGTTCGCCAAAATACACCCCAGTAACCGCGAATAACCAAGACTTGACCGGCACTTTGTGGCTCTATCACTAAGCGGTACTCGGTGCCATCGTCTGGGTCAAGAATTCGTCCTTGAATCCATTGCCCGTTTTGGGCGTCGTGCTTAGCACCTCGAATAATTTCTAAGCCCACCATGGATTGATTTTTCCGGTCATCCAAGCATTTGCTGCAAGTTGTTTCCGATTGAGCATCTAGTACCTTCTCTATACGTCCAATCAATTGCCCATTTGATTTCGCAATACGAATCAGTGCCGTGGGCGTTTTGCCATCGTCGTCGAAACTCATCCAAAGACCTTCGGGGGATGATTGGGCATAGCTGCCAATGCTTCCCAGAATGAAAAACAAGATAAGTAATAGTCGCACGGGGTTGAACTTATTGGAATGTTTGTGAAATTGCGATGAAGCTAGATGTCTGCTGCTTGACATTAACGAGGGGACTTTCATAGATACTTTTATCAAGCCAGCGTCTACGAACTTGAAAGGTCAGTTTGAAACTATCCAAGAAGGGATATTCCAAAGCAATCGCAGCGTTGGGTGAGATGGAATTGCCAGCTGCATAGGCTGCTAGGCCACTGCGTTGTGCCTCAACTGCGCCAACGCCATAAAGACTATTGACATACTTGCGATCTCTTCGCTCGATGCCAATTTGTGGGTAAACGTGCAGATCACCAACTCCAAACTCTGCTGCATAAGAAGCATCTAAGAGGCTCCCGCCTGAACCCGCATCACGGAACGCGTAGAGGATAAATGCCCCATATGGCGTTTCTTGAAAAGTTCCAACACCAAGCGGCTTTGGCCTTGCGCGATTGTTAATGCCCGCAATTTCCGATCGATAGCCTTCGAAACTAAGCCGTGTCGTCAACTCTAAGTGGCCCGCACCGACTGGTAGTAGTTTGTATCCAAACGTATCAACCCGCGCGTAGAGTTGTCCATAGTCCGCATAAACATAAGGCAAAACGACTGAGCTGCCTTTGTCCGTCGTTCGAGTGATAGCTGGCGTTTTGTACACAGCCATTCCTGCATCACCCACAAAACGCTGCTCAGATTGAGCCCAAGTTTGATTAGCAAGTACCAGTACAGCGCACAAGCACAGCTTGATAGGCAGTGATACGTTGATCACTGTGCGTTTCCCGATGATCTAAGTTTTTGGATGAGTTCGTTTTGTCGAAATAGCATTGAGCGCTGCCGATCTTTCATTACTTTGATTAGCAACTTTTGCGAATGAATCGTTCTTTGCAGCTTTTCAATGACGCCAATGGCGATAGCTGTGACGAAGAAAAAATTAAATGCTTCAATCAAGTCGGATGTCGTTACTTCACCAAATGTCCCGAAAGGTTCGATAAAAAAGTAGTTGCCCAAGAAATAACTGGCGATTAAGCATGCAAAAGCTGGTTGATATCCGTACCGAATGGCCACAACAACGCAGGCAACCATGAAGAAGTGAAAAACGGCATAGGGCTCAATCCAATCTTGTATGGCATAGCGCACAATGAATGCCGCCAATAAAATCAAAAAACTGTCACGAGCTGCAACTAACGGCGTGTGTTGAACCCACAAGCGAGAATTCTTAAACAACATGAGTAATGTTCCTAATTCTGTAGACGAGCTTAGGCTTGATGCTGGCCCGCATGGGGTGCTGATGTTACATGGGCTCGGTGCAAATTCGCTCGAGCTTGCAGGACTTGCTCGGCACTTGCACCAAAACGGATTCACGGTCCACGCGCCACACATCGAAGGCTACACCTTTGGTAGTGAAACCCAAACATGGAAAGATTGGTTGCAAGAAGCCCAAAAGCATTACTGGGCGATGAAAGCGAAGTGCGAAACAGTTTCGGTTGTTGGTCTGTCTATGGGGGCAACGCTTTCTCTCATGCTTGCCTCAGTTGAGCAACCCACTTGCATCGTTTTACTGTCTGCTTGTTTAGCCTACAACGGTTGGTCTATTCCTTTTTATAGCTTCTTACTTCGCTTAGCGCCCTACATACCTTTTTTGCAAAAGTATCGATTCGCAGAGGCAGAGCCGTACGGCATTAAAAATGAAGAGATGCGAGCTAGAGTTAAGCGCGCGCTGACCCAAGACCACATTGCTGAGTCTGGGGCTGATGCCTTAAGTTACAAGCAAATCTCACAAGGTCTGAGGTTGGCCGATGACATTTGGGATCATCTGAATGACATTCACGCACCAGCACTGTTTGTGCATGCTGCGGATGACGAAACCGCACATCCGAAAAGTATTGAACAAGCACTGCCTTTGCTCTCTTCAAAAATTAAAAGACTTCATTTGCTGGGCGATTGCTATCACATGGTGACTGTTGATAACGAGCGTGACACGGTTAACTATGAAACATGCATGTTCTTGAAGCAGCAAATCAACGCAGCGCTTGAGGTGCCTGCTTTTGAAATGCCACCTATTTCCATTCCGGAGCTAAGGCGTTTATTACGACAAGGGTGATTCATCGTGCGTTTTTGCTTTTTCTTTAATGATTTCTGTGTAACGCATTGGCACTAGATCGAATTTCGTATTGAGTGACATAGCCCTCGTCACTAGCATCGCAGCATGAATACGAAATCATGGAACTTCCTTGAGATGAATATCTGACTTCGTCTTCAAAAAAAATCCCCATGCATTTCTGCACGGGGATTTCCAGTCTAAGGATGACTATGTGCTCTGTTCAAACACAGCTAAATGCTAGCGAGAGAACGAGAGCTTTCATATAGAACATTTGGACTAGAACTTCTCTGTTGTCAGTGCTTCATCAATAGTGGGCCTTACACACCTGTGAACATTTCAAGACTTATGAAACCTAGCTTTGTCATCATGCTCGTTTTATCAATTGCCAGCATCAGTACCGCCTCCGTGCTGTTTCTTGATGCCCCTCCACGGTACGCTGCGCAAAAACTGACCGTGCCATCTTCAGTGGAAATTAAATGGGGCGAAGGCTCTGAAGCTGGCGTACCAAGTGCCGCTGTTAACAAGTGATCGAGGGCCTTTATGTATGCGTCGACAGCTTTGATTCAATGACTGAAATCACGTGTTGAAAGCTCACGGGTTTGTGCAGCACTGGAATGTTGAGTTTAGAGAAGTATTGAATATGAGAGGGCGATGTGTCTGCCGTGACAATCATGGCAGGTATTTCATCGTTAAAGACTTCCCGCAAATTACTGATCATTTCAGCACCTGAGCTGGTTTTTAAACGGTAGTCGCTGATGATGAAGTCGATTGAGCTTGCGTCAAGCATTGCCATTTGGTCTTCAAACGCCTGGAGTTCTAACGCAATTTTGATGACTGCGGCTCCTCGTGTTGTCAAAGCTTGGGAGTAGGCCTCTAACACGATGGGGTCGTCTTCAATGACTGCAATTGTTTTTCCAAAAATCGATGCGGTTGTGATTGTTTTCGCTTGAGCGGTATGGATATTCGCATCCAAGACATCTATCTGTTCCGCGACAGGATATTTTGTAGAAATTGTGAAGGTGGTACCTTGGTCAAGTTGTGAGTCGATGGAGATTTCAGCGCCGATCAATTTGCAAAGTCGACTCACAATAGACAGTCCAAGCCCAAGCCCATCGTGGTGATCTCTGGTTTTATCGACGCGGAAGAATTCTTGAAAAATACGTGATTGATCGTCGATAGAAATGCCACATCCTGTATCAGTGACTGAGATGTGCAAGAAGTCATCGTGGTTGAAAAATTTAACGATGACTTCTCCGTGATCTGTGTAGTGAATTGCGTTGTTAATTAAGTTCAACAGCATTTGGCTCAATAAAGCATCATCGCCAGTGGCATATTTCGAATTCACCTCGAATTGAATCTGGAGTTGCTTATGCAGCGCATGAGGTTTCACGATTTCCTTGAGCGATTCTGCTAATCGCTCAATCTCAAATAGCTGACTGCTTGACTTGAAGCTCAGGCTGTCTAGCTTGCTGATGTTCAACAAGGCTTCAAACATCTCATTGAGCGTGACGACACTGTTCTTAATTTTGCTAATGGTCACTTTCTCGCTAGGTGGAATGGCATCAATGTCAAGAGAGTCCAGATACATGTTGACTGCGTACATCGGTTGGCGAAGATCATGACTGGCAGACGCCACAAAATTTGACTTGGCGACATTCGCTGCAATGGATTGATCTCTTTCGATGGACAGTTCTTGATACAGCTTTTCGTTTCGCAATCTCAGTCGAACTGACTCTTCAAATGTTTTGGAAAAATTCTTCGCGATCTTGATCACGCAGATGAACAAAATAGAAATTCCAATTGCAAATGGCCATGGAAACATGTCTCTGTTCCATAGCACGCTTGAAATCGCTGGCACCATGGTTGGAATGATGAAGCTGTAGAAAGTTGGCCAATGAACGCAATAGCCAAACATGGCGTTAAACATGCCACCTGCTGTGACATACAGATAAATCATTCGATTCATCGTGTTTAAGTCCGGCACCAACAAAATCCAGCCTAGCCCCCAGCCAAAGCCTATTAACGCGACCCCAAATGTGACGACGTTTAAATCGCGTGTGGGGTTGTCAATCTTCTCTTCTTTGTATTCAAGCTGCGCTGTGACCCAAGTTCGAATAAATGTGGCAGCAGCCATGTAAGACAGCCAAATCGTGAGATGGATGGGATCTGCATCATCATAAAAAAGCAGGAGTGCAAACACTGGCGCCAAGATGTTGGTCACGGTGACCGATCGTGCTGTTTTGACAATGTAAGCAGATTTTTGTTTCGCAATTTGAATCGATGAAAAATTATCGAAATCAGTCACATGTGTTGAATCGGGCATGGTGCTGGTCCACTGCAAGCATTGAGGGGACAGTGAGTTATTAGTAATAAATGCCCTCAAATTTTCATA
>Ga0213922_1000512_pt1 | contig 18151 bp, 9 predicted proteins | sample McNCre2917MG_FD_165060 | JGI IMG/M metagenome (GOLD analysis project Ga0213922, IMG submission 165060) | Freshwater microbial communities from McNutts Creek, Athens, Georgia, United States - 29-17 MG | ecosystem: Environmental > Aquatic > Freshwater > Creek | place: USA: Georgia | collected... | reverse complement strand
TTTATTTAAATCATATTCTTTTTGCTTATATTCTGACTCTAATATTTTTATTGATTCCATTTTATCTATAGAATCACTATTATATATTTCTCTTGCTTTATGCAATATAGACCCTAATTCATTTGACGATGCTAATATAGTCTTGAAAGTACTATCCGGCATACCATCAATATCTTTAATCGTATTTTTAAATAATACTTCATTATTAGCGGCCAAGTCTTTTATCTTATCTTTAAATACACTTTTTTCTGTAGAAGATAATTCAGGGTTTTTCATTAGCTCAATATACTTTGCTATTTGAGCTGAGTTTTGTTTTATTTCATTGGTTGAATTACTTCCTAAAAATGGTTTTATAGCCAATCCAGCAACATGTGGAGCAGAGATCATAAATGCAGTAAGTATAGAAGTATCTTTAAATACTTGACCTGTATTGTCTAATAAATTTACATTTTTTCCTAATACAAATTTATCAACCGCGTTTTGAGATATATTTGAAAATTGCTCAGATAAGTTTTCATTAGCAAAATCAGTAGCTTTATGTCCAACAAAATTAAACCCGGCCCCAAACCAACTTTTCATTGATTTTTCTTTTAATAAATCAACAAATTCAGGATCGCCTTTAACCGCAGCTTCCAATGTTCTTCCACCGCCTTTTAAAATATCTAAAGTAACTTTTTCCCCCAATGCTTCAGAATAACCATAAAGCATTGCAGAAGAAACCATTTGTAATGGGGTAAAATTTGTTTCACCTAAAGCATTAGAAGCAACCTCTTCATTATATTTTCCAACACCACTAGTCACCGCTATTGCCTGTAATTCCGAAGGCAAACTTAGTTTATCTTTTGCTAATTTTAAAAGTTTTAAATATTGATTATCTTCGGCAGCAATTTTAAATGCCCCTAATCCAGCATCCATTGCAACCTGATCTACTGTTGTTTTTGCAATTGCTTCAGTTGCTTCAACAGCCGTTGCTTTTTCTGCGGCAGTTGACATTCCCCCTGTAGCATACATTAATGCCCAGTTTGGTAATTGTGAAGCCACCAAGTTAAACCCGGCTTTTGCAAAACTTTTAGCATCGGTAATTTCTTCTTGAGGTCCTAAAAAATTATTAATTGCCTCATCATTATTTCTATCACTTAAAGCGACATATCTACTAACATCTTCTCTAACACCCGGAGGACTCATGAAATTAGCAATTTGAATCATTTCAGCCCCTAGTTTAGAGAATCCTTGAAAAACTCTTGTACCGGCATTTGTTAATACGCCATAATTTCTTTTTGCTAAATCATATTCTTCTTCAACAGATTTTAATTTTTCTTTAGTATTTGCAATATCATTATTGTTGATATTAAACGTAGTTAATAAGTCTTTAGTGCTTTTATATAAAGAATCATATTTACCGGCTAAATCTTTATAATTATCTAATTCTTCCTGAGTTTTAAAAGTTGGGGTTTTACCATATGCTTTTAATTGCTTTGTTAGACTATTAAGCTCCTCAGAACTTTGATTTAAATGATTATATATATCCCCATTTATTGAAGCTTTTCTTTGCAATTCAAGATTTTGGAATTTACCTTCTTTTTTTAGATAATCTTCTTTTAATGCTTTAGTATCTTCATCTATATTAGAATAATAATCAATTGCCTTATTTGTTACGTAAGAAGCAATTTTTTTCTTTTTATATTTTTCAGCAGCAAGATCTAATATATCTTTTTGAGTATATTTTGACAAAGTACCAGATTTTTGTAAATCTGTAATAACCTCTTTTTTTTCTGCAGGGAATGAATTTATTTTTTGTGTTTTTACGGTAGGCATAGAAAATTCACTTCTGCCATAATCCATGTATGTCTCTTCTTTACCATTAGCCTCTATTTGAGCCTTGGTTTCAGCATCTACCGTTTTAATATATTCTTGAGGAGGGGTTGTTTGCGTTAAGAATTCAGTATTCTTTTTTCTTAAAGCGGCTTTTGCATATCTTGCTTCCATGCTAGCTTTATCATATTCAGCCTGTTTCTTTTGTTGCTCCTGAATAATTGCTTGCTGTTTTTTGTATTCTGCAGACTGTAAAGCTTTTTTAAAATCTAATTTACCATTGGTAGTATTTTCTTGATCAGTTTCCCATAAAAACTTTCTATTTGTACTAAATGGATTATTTGATGAAACCGAAGAAGGAGTCACCGATTTGGATGCCGTACTTTTTGCTGTTGCAACTGCATCCTTTTTTACAACAGTTTTTGGCTTTCCCGGCGTTTCAGTTGTTACATCCTCAATTGCCGTTTCTTTTTTATTTTTTAAAGATAATTTGTTCTTTTTAATAATATCCTCAAAAGTTGTTTTATTTTCTTTGGCTGCTTGATTTATTTCATCTACTGTATATAAATCACCTGCATCATTGATGTATTCTTCCATAAATATTATAATTTAATTATCCTTTTAATTTTGGTTTTCTTTTTAATGTACCCCCTATATGTGTTGATAATATAGTTGGATTTGTTATATCTTCTGTTCCAGGTTTTGGTAAACCATCTTTATCATATACTCCCCATCTTCCTTTTATTTTCATGAGGGTATATCCTCCTTTTGAAACTCCACCTTCACCTGTTTGAATTACTTCAGCAATACGGTCATTAAATGCTTTTTGACTTTTTTCTGCTGCAGTTTCTTTTACACCGGTTGATTTTAGTTTTGATGGTTTTTGAACAGGAGTCCTTTCTATTAAAGTAACATCATTACTGTCAGGTTTCTGTATAGTTTGAGTAGGAGCTATTTGAGTATTAATATAATATTCTTTATAATCTTCTATAAATTTCTTTTTTCCTTCTTCATCTAATGGTCTATTAGGGTCAAATGCTAAACTAGTCCCCTTCCATCTTCCTTGAGGATTACTTATTACATCATTATAAAAATCAATTGCAGAAGATTGATTGGCTAACAATCCATTTGCTTGAGCCGTTAAAGTATTATTAAAATTAATATCTGCTTTAATTGCATCAATATCAACTTCTTGGCTGAATGTTTCCATTTTATAGCCATCGTTATTTACAATAATATTTCTTTCAACAATTGGCTTTCCGTTTTGGTCTTTTTTCAAAAAATCTTGATTAACCCTTCCAGTCGGCATTGGATCCCCTTTTTCTCCAGGTTTTACAGGTGCAGTTTCAAATATATTAGAATTTGTAGACTTTAATTTATCAAATTCAGGTATTTGATTTGGGACTGTTCTAATAATTCCATTTCCTTTTGATATTTGATTTAATTGGTCTGCATCAAATTCTTTTAAAGTATTACCTTCTTTATCTTTAACACGCCACATTAATTTTGTTGGATCATTATCCTTAAAATATACTTCTTTTGAACCTGGTATTTTTTGTAATAATACATTCATTGCTGAAAGGAATTGTGGATCATTACTTGAAGCAAGTCCGCCTTGAGTTTGAATACCTTTTGCTAATTTTTCCATAAATGTTTCAGAGGCAGCGGACATGGTAGCAATTGATTTAGCAACATTATCAACGGATCCTTGAATTTGTCCTAAACGTTTCATGGAACCTTGTCGGTCATCTAAAGTGCCATTTAGCATACCAGCTCTAATTTTTACCGCTTCTTGTATTAAGGGTTCATATGTTTTCGCCCAGTCAACAGAGGGATCAGATACGGTTGATTTTGCTAAATCCGTATATAATGAAAATTCATATTCCTGCGCTTTCATTTCATTAGCTTTCATCTGTTTAACATTTTCAGCTAATTGGTCTCTTATCTCTTTTTGTCTATTTGCATAAGCATTAGCAACCTTTTCAAAAGTTCCAGATATTGTATCTTGTAATCTTTGGTAATGTTGCGCAGTTTGCGTATCTATGTATGTCTCTGGATTTGAATATGCTCCCATATAATGTAGTTTACCTATTTTTTATTTATTTTGAAGTTGAGGGAGCAGTCGAACTAGCAACAGCACTCATATAATTACCAATTGCTCCCGTAACACCACCTATCATTCCTGTTAAAGCTCCAGTTCTATCAGCCCTTGCTTGTGCTTCTTGAGCTCCAGCTCCGCTTAATTGCGCAGCAATTCTATCAATCTTTTGTTGTTCTCTACTTTCTCTTGCTCCAAACATAAATTGTTTTCCAGCTGCTTCTGCTCCTTGAACTCTCTGTGCTTCACTAAGTTGAATTCCTTGAATTCTTTGCTCTTCTGCCATTTTCATTCTTTGCATATCAGCCTCCCCTTGAGCTTTTAATTTTTCATTAGCAGCTTCCTGTTGTTCAATATCAGCAGAAATTCCTTTTTTGCTTTGTAATGCAGCTTGAGCCAATGCGGTTGCGCCTCCGGCACTTGAACCAGTTTCTTTCAAAGTATCTAAAGTATTTGCTAATGACATATCAGCTTGTTCAGCTTGCATTTTTGCAGCTTGTGTTGCTACCCCTAAATTTGCATAAGGGTTTGTTATCATTCCTGATAAATTTTTAGTTAATGAACTCATATCCTTAGTTGTTTCATAAGGATTAATAATTGCTTGTCTACTATTTTCAAGGCTATTCAATTCTGCTTGCAATCTTCTTTTTTCTGCAGCAGCAGCTTCTGCAGCTCTGTCGGCTGCTCCCATTCCAAATAAACCTCCAATTATACTTGATCCAGCGCTTGCAAGCATTCCTGCTACTAATGGTATTGGCATAATTATTTATTTTAAAATTTTTATTATTTATTTTCTATCTATTTTATTTAATATGATGACATTACATAATTTGATGATACAGAATATAATTCAGCTGCTTGAGGAGTTGTTGGATTTACAAAAGTCATTTTAACTGTTGAATAAAATCCTTTAATTCCGTTCACTGAATTACCATAAATAACTTCACCATAAGTTGCGGGCGTATTATTTATAATTGTACCAAAATATTTATTTTCTTTTCTTTTAAAATTATTTGTAAATAACTGGTTTTCCAATGCTGCTAAATTATTTGCATTAACCGCTTTCTCAATTGGTACCGCAATATCTGAGTTTGAATATAAAGATTCCAATGCCCATCCTGGAGATCCCTCATAATTCAATGTATTAAAGTTTTTAGACATTGATACCTCAGGATTAAATACTAAAGTAACATTTGCATCATATTGTACTCCATAGAAATTACAATAGTTTATTAATGTTGTAGAAGGATCCGCATAATGTTTCCAAATATTACCATTTTTAAAAGTATAAAAATTATTTCTTAAACTTCCAGATAAATTTGGTTTATATGAAAATCTACTTGTCCAACCATTACAATCTTCATCAAATGTTAATGTTTGGAATTCTTCTGTGTCTGGCGGTTGCAATGATAAAACATATTGTTTATTATACATATCCCATCCGCCAATTATTTTACCTGTGCTGCCTATTAATGCTAAATTATCTCTAAAATAATCAATCATTCCATAAGCAGATATTTCAGTTATGCCATCTTGAGATAATCTTAAAACAACATTTTGATTTTTATCTACAAAGTATTTTCTGTATCCATAAACTGCAAAACTTTCTGGATTGGTGCTTATACCGTAGTTACCAGCATATTGTTGGACCTGGCCAATTACAGCTGCTCCAGATGTTGTCATAGGTTGTCCTTCTGCGGAATAAACAGCATCTTTATCAATTAATGCTCTACTAACTTTAGCTTCTTGGAATATAATTAAGTTAGTATCCTCAGAATATAATTTTTGAATAGATCCATTTGAAGGATCAACACTTCTTGTTATATCATCAGCAACAGAAAATTGATTTGTATTATTAACGCCTGTTCTTGAATTGAATATGCCAGAATAAATTATTGAATTTAACCTATGCTGTTGCGCAATAGAATCCTCAACTAAATAAGCTTTAACACCAAAGTCAACTGAAGTATTATTATATCCACCTCGTATTCTAGCTTCTTCAACGTACCAATCTGATATAGGTGTTGGATCATAAGCCACTGGAATATGTGAGAAATCAACAATAGGTCCAAATGTAATTATTGTACCTGCTGGAATTTCTACAGTTACAGGATTTGTTAAAATTACAGTATCGGTACCGCTTATATATAATACAGTATTTGTATATAATATATCGTCTATATGATATTCTAAGGATTGCCCTACTCCTAAAAATGTATTAGGAGTAGTTAATACCATAGTATCACTTCCAACTGTAACGTCAGCATCTGTAATATAGGATCCATTTGAGACATTCACAATAGTATCCATTTTTTTTAACCAAAATGAATTAAAATATTTTAATTCTAATGTTGCTGCCATATTTAATAATTACTTGTTTTTTTATATTTTTAATGTATTTATGGTACTAATGACACATATTGCGATAGGTTTCTACCAAAATTTATTAGTGGATCACCGTCTTCGGCCCATGCCGTTTGATTAGTATTTTCCGGTGTTGGTAATTCAACAACTCTTCCCAAACTATCAAATTTAGCACAAAATAAAGGCTTATTAGTGACTGCAGGATCTGTAGGATAAACATCTCCGGTATTATATTCTCTATTTGTATTTTGGAACAAATAAAATTTATCAGCTAATGGCGGTAACCACGGGGTTGTAAGACCTGAATCAGTATAAAATTGTTTTACATGTAACCCATTATTAGTAGTTGCCCATACTGTACCTCTAGCGTCATTCTCAGCATAACTAAATGTAATTGTTGAACCGCTTGGGATTGTTGCCGGTAATAATATAGACAATATAATAGATGTACCACTAACATTTGTTATTTGGCAAGAAGGTAATGTATCTCCTGGTAAGGTTACATACAATCCATCAACCAATTGCGGATCTGCTATTGTTACATTTAATATATTAGTGCCTACTGTTGCTGAACTTGCTAATGTTCCAGTTGTAACAAAGTTAAATCCTCCTGATGCATCTTGTGTTGCATATGGCACTCCATTAGGAGCAGGAACCATTGGAGGGATTGCATATCCTCTAATTTGAAGATTATATTGATAAGCCGTTGTAATAGCAGGCGGATTAACATAATCTGGATAAGGAGGCGGAAATGGTACTGGAGGTAAACCTACATAACTATAATTTGCATCTTTAACCTCAACATCTGTCGCAAATTCAACTGCACAGGATGGGCTCCATGTTGTATCTGGGAATGTTGTATAATCATGCCATATAACTAAACAATATTCTCCTGGGGTTGAAGTTACAAAAGAAGTTGATCTTTCCACATATGTACCAGAAGGAGTTCCTAATCCTATAGTTTTTACCCCAAGTTTATAATCTAATGCTCCGGAATTTTCAAATCCATTTGACCACTCAGTTGGTGTTACTAGAGCAGGACCAACATTATTATCATCTAATACTGGCGCCCATATATTATTTGGTGGATCAAAAGAAGGGCGATAATATAATATAAATTTTACATCACTTTCGCGTTCTTCATCGGTTTTACTAATACCTTTTGTTCTTATAGTCCATTCTAAAGACCCTTGTCTAAGCCCAAAAATAGACGCGGGTTCAATATTAGGATCAGCTCCATTTGCAATTTGTACATTAACATAATTTTGATATGCAGTTGAACTAGGAGCTGGTGATGTTTGTAATAAATCTGGTAAATTTGTGTTAATATGAGTTATAGGATCTAATTCATAATTTCCTTTACCAATATATACTGCTCCATATCCTTGTCCTGGGACACCTCCACAAGCTTCTTGACCACCTAAACTATAATATTGCCAAACAAAATCATTAGCACTATAATACTGTAAATAATCATTAACTGGTTTTGGCCCTACAGTAATATTAACTAATTCGGTAGTTGATATTGAACCATATGGGTATGGATCAATTACTGGTGTTGGCGGAACCGCTTTATATGCGTCATAAATTATTATTTCTAATGTATAGGTACCTAATGGTATACTAGCATTTATTAAAGAAATTAATCCGGTTGTATGATTTATTGAAAAATAGCCATCGTCATTTCCGTTAAGTATATCCCAATATAAATCAATTTGATTAGGTATAGAAAATCCCGGTATTGCTATAGCGCTAGTTCCATTCTGCGCATCAACAGTTACTACCGGACCTACGGTCTGATCTATTACAGTATTATAATATGGGAATGCATGATTAAACGTTGGAGTAATATTGCCTAATCTACCTTGATAAGTTATTGTGTTAAATACTCCGGGTTGCCATTCAACATTAATTGTAAAAATAAATGTACTATCCCCCAATGAAGCATTAAAATCAAAAACAAAATAATCCGTTATTTTTATTCTATAAAGCCCAGGAGAAGTTTCTTCTATTGCAAATTTATCTGTTACAACATTGCCTAATATATTAGTTACCAAATTAAACGTAGGTACACTGAATAATGTTAATGGAAACCCTGTATTGTTTAAAACCTCCCACTCTCCTGTTATATAAGGAGAATCAGGAGCACCAGTTGGCAGTAATGGGTTTGGTGCAACATCCCACTCTTGATTTTCAAAAAATATAAATTCTGTGGGGCTTATAGTTGCGGGGCCATTATACCCGGTTAGAACATCGTAATTCAAATCGGATATTAATCCTGTAGAAGCTGTCTCCCAAAATAATGCTAAAGCAGACACGTCAGGTGTTGTTTCATAAACACTGAGGAATGGAGTCATTAAATCACTGGTCACGCCAATGCTTTTTGTTGTAGAAACCCTACCTATCAATGGTTTTGTTTGCAACTGATAAAAATTAATTCCGGCGGAACCTTTAACATTATCAACTGTATTTTCTAAAAAATTAAATTCAGAAGCAGTCGCAATTGACGATACTACATCAGCTTTTCTAGCAGGAAAATATTGTACATTTTCTGCTTTAGTAATAATATAATTTATAAAAGCTGGGGACTCTCTTGTCCAGTTTGGAGGAGAGAATGTTATAATAGCTTTAGTTGGGTCTGTTGGATCTATTAAATTTGATACAACAACAGTATTTGCATACCAAGCATAAGGACTAGGTATAAACGGAGGCGCGTTTGGATCCAATGGCGGCGCTCCGTATGCCGGATTTGGATAAGGGGCATTACCTTCTACAGATTGTATTCCATCACCTGGTTTTATAGTATCAAATGCCAATGGATTTAATGCCAAATCATAAGTTATAGTTGTTGCATATTTATTGTTAAAAGGTATTTCACTTTCTAAATCAAATGTTAAAGCAGTATTTTCTACTCTACCAAATAAAGATACACTACTTCTATATTGTTTTTGATCTGGGCCTACTTCCGCTAAATCTCTAGGTATTTTATTAATATTATCATTAATTAATACAATATGACTTGTTTTGCCTTCTTCACCAACCGGAAAATTAGTTGTATTTATACCATTTTCAAGAACAGGATCGTTTGCAGTTCCAGTATATGTTACTTGGCTTCCAAATGTTTGTCCAGAAGGATAACCATTTAACATTCCTGGTAAATATGCATTATAATAATCTTGTTGTTGTTGTTTAACAACTACCCTATAAGAATACCATCCTATTTCATTTATATTATAAACAAATTTTGTATCGGCTACTCCTGGTATAGGCGGTACCGATAAATATAGATCATTTACTTGAGATGTGGTTGTTATAGTCCAATCCCAAGGAGAAATGCCCGGTTCGCGTGATAATATTTTTACATAATCAGTAAAAGCTCCTCTCATATATTGACCTGGTTCAGGTAATATATTAGTAGTTAAAGGATCTTCAATAAAATTATATACATTACCAATTATTTTGCTATCTGTTATTGAAAATCCACTAATTGATGTTTGTTCCGCATATAACCCTGGTGTTCCTCCTGGAATATTTCTTAATGATGAAATTGGTTCATTAACTAATACTAATAAAGCATTACCAAACCAACATTTAACATCTGAAGAATCACTTTCTAATTTATATGGAGCATATACTGTAGATCCTCCATATTTTATAGATCCCTCCTCAATATTTGTAAGGTCTACTGTAGACAATAATACAGATGATTGTCTACCAAATTTATCTGCTAATACAAATCCAACTTGATAATTACGATTTTGTTTTAATGTATGATTTGGATATTCTATAAAATTTGTAAATTTATCAGATTTTGGTTGTACTGCTGTATAATAATTTATAGCAGAAGGAGGAGTATACATATTGTAAAAATTACCATACATAACTCTATTGCCAGATATTTCTTGGCTTAAAGCTCTTGTTGGTACAATATCATACACTCTAGTTGTTTGATTTTCATTTAATGTTTTATATGGCTTTTGTGATTGATAAGGATAACTATAAATATTTGTATTAGGAATATCATTATTTATAGTTGTCCATGGGATAGTATCTAAAACCTTTACGCTTAATGCGTCTGACTCTTTATATAATATATCAATACTAGCTATTTTATATGTAGCATTTATGTTTGATCCCGTATCTGGTAATGGTATTAATAATTCAATATTATTAATATTATTTTCCATCCATTTAATTACAGTACTTCTATATGCCGCGGTTTCATCCCCATTAATAAAATATCCTTTTTGTTTTGGTATATATGCAATTTGAGTAAAAGGGGCCATCAATGAGTATTCATTGTCATCAAATTTAAATCTATAACTGAACCTTACATATTTATCCTCTAAAAAAGCAGGATCTCCAGGCCATGTTGGGTCATCAGATTTATTGGACATTGTAGAAATTAAAAATATTAAATTCTGTCCATTGGTTATTGATAATGCTGGAACATAAGTTGTAATTATATTCGTATTATAGTCAACACTTGTAACATATGTATAATCACAAGAATCTATCATATCTGATACAATAGTCATTCCTTCTACTATTCCATTAGTATTATCTAATTCGAAGGTAACACTATCTATAACATCTACAACAGTTGCTTTTCCTTTACGTATTAATGAAATAGGCTCTACTGGAGCGTATTTAGCTACAGAAATTTGCGTTTCTGTAGTATAATATAATGGATTGCTTATTGCTTTATTATAATTTATTTTCCTTGGCTGATTTCTATTATCTGTCCAAAACAATAATCCTTCTATAAGATTAACACCAATAATTAAATTTGTTTTTGAAAAGTTTAAGAAAGTTCCTTCAACTAAAGTAGAATAAGTTAAAGTATTTAAATCGTATACCGTTATTTTCATTACCCATCCATCTAACGGTTGATATGGTAATGAGGTGCATAATGTTATTTGATTTGGATTTGGATCCGTGTAATTAGTTAAAAATTGATATATTCTATTATTTTGATTATCCATAAATATACCAATACATTCCAAGTCAGGGATAGTTTCCTGTGGAATTTCAATATTACCATATACATTTTGTAATACCCCAATATTATTAGTTTCGGATTTACCAACCTCTATATTTAAAGCATCTCTATATTCACTATTAGGTATAAGTCTATCGTCTAAATCTTTATTCATTTTAGACGATAGAAAACTATTTTTAATTTCAGCCATTTATTTTAGTGTTTAATCCATTTAGACTTACCTCTTAATACTTGAGTAATCTCTTCTAATTTGATATTTGATAATCTTATCTTAGCATTTCTTAAAGCTGCTGATCTTTCTCTTTTAAATCTCTGAACTAAATATTCTGGACTACTTGATCTTACACTAAGAATACTATGTAATATATGCAGATACATCGCTTCTTCAGCTAATTTAGGTACTTTAGTATCCATATCATAAGCCAATCCATCAGATATATATTCTAATATAATTATTGCTCCAACAAGATCGCTACTAAATGAAAATTTATTTTCTCTTTCATTAATTGTAAATGTTCCATTGAAATTCATATATTCTGGATCACCACCGTATCTTCTACCATATGCGCCACCATAACCCCAGTTATTGTATCCATAGGCAAAAGCACCACCATTCCATGCAATATTATTAATTAAATAATCCGTATTATTGGTTGCCCATCTTTCTTCAGTTATTGATGTTCCCTCAATATTACTACCAAAATTATCCTGTATTGCAACCCCTAAACTATCTTGAATAACTGGTTGAGTAGGATTGCTTGTAAGAGTTGTAGGATAAATAATATGTTTAACACCACTTCTATCAACCCATGACATTTTAACATAATTAACATAATCTTGAGGCATAGGGATACTTAAATTATGAGGTACAGTTAATTCCTGAGACTTAACGCTTTTTAAAGTGTCGTAACTAAATTCTTGTAATCCTCTTTTAGCATGGAATATAACATCTGTTCTTTTAACATCTGCTATTAATTTTCCAGGACCAACATAAGCTACCATAAAGTTATTAATAATATCATTTAATGATATATAAGCATATCCACCGTAATTATCTTCTACAGTTGATCCATACGCTTTTTCTGCTTCAGTAGTTGCATAATTACCGCCAGACAAAGATTTAAGTTGTACTACAACATAAATGCCTAATCCTAATGCTGGAGTTATAGTTATTATATTCTTGTCTACGGTATATGCCGATGTATATTCCGTAAATGACCCCGGTAATCCATTAGGACTTGTATATAATTTAAAATTATTTAAAGCATAATCAACTTCATTTGGATCCCAACTACCAAATATTAAGTCCGTATTGAAAGTTGTAATAAATGTAGTTTGTCCAGCATCAGCAATAAATCCCTGTGCTCCTTCATAATATTGTCTATTTGTTTCGGTAATTAAACCGTCATTTGGTATCGGCATCTTTTATTAGCTTTTTGAATTAATACTTTCTGCTTGTGCTTGTTGCGCCGCAATTTGTACAATTTGTGGGTCTTTAATAACTATACCTGAATAAAGTAATATTCTAGTTATTAAATTAGTTTGTTCTATTGGATGCAACTCAAATTGTACTGAAGATGCTGCATCATATATATATTGTTGATTTAATCCTAATGTAAAATTCCATACTGGGTTGGCAGGTTTTCTAACATAGGTACAAGTAATTCCTGAAGTTATAGTTTTTGGATATACCTTAATTTGAAAATCTTTATAGGTATATATTGGCCAATATTTTGTAGGTTTAGTAATTGGCGATAGGTTTAATTCCAATAGTTCATTTGGTTGAACATATTGAACCTCTTTATCATCATTATATATTACAGTTCCTAACTTATAAAAGTCATCAACTGCTGGTATATCAAAATGATCAACAGAAAAAGTACAAACTCCTTCCGTTTGGAAGATTGCAATTTTTTCTTGTAAGTTTTTTATACGATCAGCATATTCAGTATCATTATCTGGTATACGAATTTGTTGATTTAGATTATCAAAATATTCATTAAATATTTCAAGTTGAACTTGCGTTGCTGTTTTATTAAATTCATCAGGTGTTATGTAACCTCTTTGTTCTTTATTTATGATTAATAAAACAGTTCTATAAACCGTATCTACACTTATTGCCATCTGTTATTTTTATTATAATATTAAGGCGGTAACCTCAGCCACCGCCTATATATTAGTATTACGTGTTATTCAAATTTTTTCGCTATAGACTGATAAATTTCTACACCTTCATCGGTTTTGAAAAATGCTGCCATTGCGGAATAAGGATTTTCATCAAACGGTACTGTCATTAATTTTTTACCGTTACTTGCCCACTTGAATTCTCTTTGATCTTGGGACAATTTAATAATGTTTGCTTCGCATGCTTTAATAGCAAAATTACGAAGTTGTACATTTTCATCATTTGCTAAATCTAAGAACAATTTTGGATTCTGCCTAGCAAACAATAGTAAATCTCTTTTTATCTCCTTAGAAGTCATCTTAGATGCCTTAGATCCAACCTCAACACGTATAATTGCTTCAGCTTGATCAATATCCATTTGTAGTGCTGCTGACATAGCTTCTACTTGTAATTCTAAGTCATCTAATTCATTTGTTGCTTTTTGTACCGCATTAAATTCACGGTATTTCTTATTAAGCATTGGATGATATAAAGATAATAATTTTTGTAAATTTTGTTTTTCTTTTGGTACAGTTAAAATGCCATTTAAAAACATAATATGACCTAATGTAGCTTCTCCTTTTTGTTCATCAACAAATGGTGAATTTTGATTAGTTGCATATCTTAATTCTTTTTGTGTTCCAGTTTCAGGATCAAACCATAATAATGGAAATCTTCTTGAATGCCTGGATGATATTGTATAAGTTAAAGGAGTATAATGCCCTGTTAATAGATAAGTTCTATCTTTAATTTCCCAAGTATTATCTTGAGTATTTTCTTGTTTTGATTTTGACATGATATAATATAATTAATTGTTAAATAAAAGTAAAGATTGCCCCCGTAATTACAACAGGGGCAAAATTTACAAATGGTAATCTAATTAGTCTACAGAAGTAAACAATACGAAGTTGTTAGCTCCTTGTACACATAAACATCTTTCAGACAAGAAGTTTACCTCCATTGCATCAAGATCAGATGTATAAGCTCCTCCAACAGAACCAGTTACCCAAGATTTCATTCTTCTATCGTCAGCTTGTGCAGCTCTATAACGAACGTGTAAGAATGGTCTACGGATGTTAGTTCCTAAGATTTGATCGTATACAGTTGAAGTACCAGCAGGAACAAGAACTCCATCAATACCAGAATTAGCAACTGCTCCACGAGTAGATGCGTCATTTAAGTATTTCCAGTCAGTTTTGTAGAAGTCATAAGAACCTCTTCTAAATCCAGAGAATCCTAAATTCAATGCCATTTCTTCAGAGTTTTCAAATAAACCGTAAGCAACACCACCAGCAGCACCAGAAGATAATGCAGCAAGCATATCATCAAAGTCAAGAGATGTTTGACGGTTTAAGAATAACATGTTTTCTTCAATAGCTCCTTGAGTATCTAAGTTTTTCAAGATTGAGTCAAACTCAGTTAAACCTGCAGCAGCAGAGAAGTTATTCAATACATTACCTCTTTCTTGAACAGCAGAAAATAAACCTTGAGTACCTTTTTTATTAGCAATAGTAGCAGCAGCAGATGTTGGAGTAGCTAATTCTCCTTCAACAACAGCCATCTCTAAATAGTCTTCAAAACGTAATCTTGTTTCAGATTCAGCTTTTAAATACCAGTAGTATCCGCTTGCTCCATCTTCAGTAGCAATTTCTACCCATCCAATTTGAGAAGTATCAGATCCGTTAACTACATATTTATTACGGATAATGATTGGAGAGTTAGAAAATTGAGTAAATGAAGGAGTGATTGATTGGTAATCATCAGTTGATAAAGTAGATCCTTTTGCATACTCAGATCCGTAAACAAATATTTTTACTAAACCTTCTCCTAATCCAGTTAAATCAGCAGCTGTATAAGGCGCTACTTCCACTACACCGTTATCATATACCGGTTTGTTAGTTACAATTGCTTTTAATTCAACACCTGTAGTAGGGTTCATAATAACAATTGTTTGATTTTTAGAAAGTACGTTAGCCACATAATCTTGCGGATTAGCAGGAGTAAGATCAATTGGAATAGTTAATTCAAGAGCCGCAGTAATTTCCACATCATTGTAAGCAACGTGTAGTCTATTTTGTTCTGACCAGATAACTTGATCTGAAGTCATTGGCATTTCAGCCCCCACCATACGTAAGAATCCAGAAAGAGTTCTGTTTCCATAACGTTCTACTTCAGCTTCGTAGATTTCAGGTAAATATTGTTGTGCAAAAGATGAAAAATCAGGATTTGTTGGATCCGTGAAATTCAAATAGTTTGTGTTTAAAGCTTGTTGCTTCTGAGACGGGGTAATACTCCCGAATGTAGGCGTTACATTTGCCATAATCGTTTAATTTTAATTGTTAAATTTGCTTTTTATTTTCAGTTTTGAAGAATCAACGCCATTGATTGCTTTAACTTTAAATCCATTAACAAATATTTCACCCGTTGAAGTTTTTCTTGGGGCAGTTGAAATGTTGTTAGATTTTGCAACAATCTCTTTAATTGCATCGGCTTTACCTTGCTCATAAAAATGATTTGCAATAGTATCTGCATTCTCGGCAGCATACATAGCTTTATGATAACCTTTCAAATCTACAACTTCACCTTTATCGTTCAAGAACTTCTTGATTAGGTTATTTATATTTGATTGTCTATCGGCCACTGCTTCCGTGTTTTGAACACCGTATCTAAAACTTTTTTCTCCCAATTTAAAATCAAAACCTTTGAATTCTTGAGAAAAGAAATTTTTAGTACCGTCTTTGAATTTTGAATGCAGTGTTTCTACGTTTGCCTGTTCTTCATTGTATCGGTTAAAAAAGTCAAGAGCTTTTTGTTGTTCTTTGGATACGCTCGGTTTCAACTTGATCTCGTCGTAATATTTTCCTTTAAGATCTTCTAAAAAGGTTCTTGCTTTTGCAACTTCTTCTTTGAATGCGAGTTTCTTTTTTCTGATGTCTCGCTCATCATCTAAATCTTCATCATAACTAAATTCATCTTCCATTAAGAATTCAATCTCATCGGAATCTAAATGTGGTCTTGATTTTCTATAATATTCTTTAAGTAAAGCTTCATTACTAATATTTGAATAGTCATGGTTTAATCTTACATAATCCTCAACTGTTCCACCTGTTTCTTCCATAAAAGCAACAAGCTTATTAATATTTTCCGGTAATGGTTTACCTGTATTCTCTTGTGCTTCAAATGCCTTATTTGCTTCCTCAACAAGTTCAGCAGTATTTGTATCAACTTCTTCTTGTGTAATTTCTTGAATTACTGTTGTTACTTCTTCTTGGGTTGGAGTTTGAACGGTAACTGTTTGATGTTCTTGGTTTCCTTGCTCCACTTCTTGCAATCCCAATTCGGGTTGTTGGCTGCCCAACATGCTTTCATCTGTGTTTTCGATTTGAACGGCATTTTCTGGCGTTTTATTTATTCGTAAATCTACCTTTGCAATTTCACTAGGTTTATCTAGTTTTTTCATAGGAGCTTTCTTTTTTTGCAATTTGAAATCTCCTTCTTGTTTTACTTGTTCTGACATGATATGATAATATAAAATTGGTTAATCTTTTTTTATTACGAACCTAATTGTGCTAAATCAAATCCGCTTGGTGTTTCAAAATCTTTTGGTAAAGAATTATTTTTTCTTTGATCAATTAATTCTGATTGTTGTGTGGCCTGAATTTTTGTTCTTTGATCTTTACGATCTTCGGCTTGTGCTAATTTTTGTTGTGCAACATTTACTTGTAATTGAGCAAGTTGCATATCGTATTCAAACTTCTGCGCCATTTTCTGTTTCTCAATAAGTAATTCTTGTTGCATTCTTTGTATTTCAAATTGACTTTTTGCTTGTGCAATTTGTATTTCTGTTTGAGCCAATGCTTGTTGTTTTTGCACTTCTGCTAATGCTGCCGCTTCTGATGCTTGAGCATTTGCTTGCCCCTGTGCTGCAATGTTTGCTTGTTGATTGGCTTGATCTCTTTCTAATTTTTTCTTTCTCTTGTATTTTAAAGATTGATTAGCTAATTTTAAATTCTTGATTTGTCTTAAATCAATTACATCTTCTAAATCAATTCCGCCTTGTTGTAAAGCAACTTGAATATTTTGTTCAAATTGTGCTTTTTCTGCTTCCTCAGGTTCCAATTCTAAGAAGATACCAAAATCATGTAAATTTAAATTTTCTATCTCTTTTAATGTTTCAACATTGGAAACAGATATACTTTCAATAAGTGATTTACGTGTTAATGGAAATTCTAATGAATCTTTAATTCTAAGAGCAATATTCTCACATAATCTTAATGTTAAGAATAAACTTGATTGTAATATATGACGTGTTGCAGTGTTTGAACTTGCAGCGGCCATTTTTTGTAAACCAACTAGCATATCACTATCTGGCATACTACCGTCTCTTGCTTCATTTAATCCGGTTACATCACGGATCATTTGTAAGTAATATTGATAAGTACTAATTAAAGAACTTATTTTAGCATTACCTGACGATGTTTGTAATTCCTGGATTGGTACTTTGCCCGGATTCATTCCGCCATCTTGGGACATTGATCTACCAACAATACTACCTGTTTGGAAATACATATTTAATGCCTCTGCCGCATTATAATTTGTACCATTACCTAAATCAACTTCTGCTAATCCATCAACATCTACAAATACTCCATCTGGTACCATTCTTGATAATACCTGTTGCAGTTTTAAATGCGTTAATTGAATCATATCT